>PVMK01129416.1_pt1 | contig 42503 bp, 40 predicted proteins | sample 1853481 | NCBI WGS metagenome assembly PVMK01 (sample SAMN08533507, study PRJNA380276) | Marine sediment metagenome, whole genome shotgun sequencing project.
AGGGCAGAAGGTTCCCCACATGGGCTGGAACCAGGTAACACAGAAAGTGTCACACCCCATTTTCGATGGAATACGGGATGAAGCCAATTTCTATTTCGTCCACAGTTATTACCCCGACCCTGACGATCCTGAGGTCGTGGCTGGCACCAGCGAATATGGAATAACCTGGTGCAGCATACTGATCAAGAGCAACCTGGTGGCAACGCAATTTCACCCTGAAAAGAGCGGGGGGGATGGCCTGCGGATGTATGATAACTTCTTAAAGATGGCACTGCGATCGGTATAGGAACGATATAATTGCTAACGAAGAGAATTATCCCCTGCCTTGACGTCACAGCAGGTCGGGTTGTTAAGGGCACCAGCTTCACCGAGCTCCGCGATGCCGGTGACCCTGTAGAGCTTGCCGCCTTCTACTATAAGGAGGGCGCCGATGAGCTGGTCTTTCTCGATATTGGTGCTACACCCGAGGGCCGCGACACCATGGTCGAAGTGGTTGAGCGCGTCTCGGAGCAAGTTTTTATCCCGCTCACGGTTGGCGGAGGGCTTCGCAATATTGGCGACATGCGGCGCATGCTGGAGGCGGGTGCTGATAAGACAGCCATTAATACCGCTGCTGTACTCGACCATAGTATTATTAGCGAAGGGGCACAGAGGTTCGGCTCTCAGTGCATCGTTGTCGCTATTGATGCTAAACAAGTGAGAAATGGTAGCATGCTTAAATGGGAGGTCTGTACTCACGGAGGAAGAAAGTCAACAGGAATTGATGCCATTCAGTGGGCAAAGGAGGCAGTTGACCGCGGTGCCGGAGAGCTGCTCCTCACCAGCTGGGATGCCGATGGCCATCGGGCGGGATATGACCTGGAGCTGACTGCTACTATCAGCGAGGCAGTGACAGTGCCGGTCATTGCCAGTGGTGGCGCAGGCAACCTGGAACATCTCTATCAGGCAGTAGTTGTCGGCAAAGCTGACGCTGTTCTCGCAGCCAGTATATTTCACTACCAGACCTATTCCATTAGCCAGGCGAAGGACTACCTGGCTGAAAGAGGAATCCCTGTTAGAACATAGAGTACAAGATAACAACCTATTTGCTTCTATTATTAAGAGACCGCTGAAAAAGAGGTGCAGGATGCTTTCTGCCGGATGTCTGGGGGTGTCCCCCAGCTTTAAAAGTCCCCCAAGATTGAGGGATATATGGGGTTGGTCAAGAATATTGCAGCAATGTCATATATATAAATAATCCACAACCTAAACGCACACCAAACTGTTGCCTGGTTTCATAAGTTCATGTATCATAAACTCGTGTATAACCCCCTCCCATGATAAGGAGAATCCCTTGTTTCGTATCGCGGTATCGGTAAAAGATGAACTACCCGACCCACGTGGTGCAGGGCTACATAAAGACATTCGCGACCTTGGAATTACTACGGTTGAACGTGTCAGGGTTAGCGATATATATCTTTTAAAGGGAATCATAAGCCAAGCTGAGGTGGGCCGAATATGTAAAGAGCTACTGGCCGATCCCATAGTTCAAGAATATTCCATCGCAGATGTCCCTCCCCCTCATGGTGAGCACGCCCATATCATCGAGGTTGCATATAACCCCGGTGTAATGGACCCGGTGGAGGAAAGTGTTATTAAGGGAATACGGGACCTGGGTATAACCACACTTGACTCGGTGAAAACGGCTAAAAGATACTTTTTATGGGGTGAACTATCGGAACAGGCCTTTCAAACTATATCAGATAAGCTTCTGGTAAATACTGTTATTCAACACATAGTCACGAAAAGTGAAGCGGCCTCTCTGCCATCCACCTCATATGATTTCTCTCTCGAATCTATTGATCTGCAGAGCCTGGACGATGAGGCACTAATGGAGCTTAGTAAAAACAGGCTCTGGTTAAATTTGAGCGAGATGAAGCGTATCCAGGGATATTTCTCCCAGTTAGGCCGTAATCCGACAGATATTGAACTCGAAACCCTGGCACAAACCTGGTCCGAACACTGCGTGCATAAAACATTCAAGAGTAAGATTAAGCTAGGCCAGCTTGTTATTGACAACCTGCTAAAAAGCACAATCATGAGGGTTACCGAGGAACTGGATAAACCCTGGTGCCTTTCCGTCTTTCGTGATAACGCTGGTGTAATAGATTTGGATGGCCACTACGCAATTTGCTTCAAGGTGGAAACGCATAATCATCCCTCTGCAGTGGAGCCTTACGGCGGGGCGGCCACCGGTATTGGCGGGGTTATTCGTGACCCCCTGGGCACGGGACTGGGCGCAAAACCCATTTTAAACACCGATGTGTTCTGCTTTGGGCCCCCCGACTTTTCGTACCAGAGTTTACCCCCGGGAGTACTTCATCCCCGCCGTATTTTTAAAGGTGTTCGCGCCGGTGTAGCCGACTATGCCAACCGTCTCGGCATTCCCACACTCAATGGTGCCATATTATTTGACGAGCGATACGTAGCGAATCCCCTTGTCTTTTGCGGCACGATAGGGCTGTTGCCGAAGAGCATGAGCCAGCAAGGTCAGCAACAACCTGGTGATCTGGTCGTCCTGGTAGGCGGGAACACGGGGCGTGACGGGATCCACGGGGTCACTTTTGCCTCGGGAGAACTTACCTCTGACTCCGAGGCAATTTCCTCCAGTTCTGTTCAGATCGGCAATCCAATCATTGAGAAAAAGCTCATTGATGTCCTCCTCAAGGCGCGAGACCGGGGCCTATATAGGCGAGTTACCGATTGTGGCGGCGGTGGGCTTTCATCTGCAGTGGGAGAAATGGCCGAGGATACCGGTGTACGGGTTTATCTGGAACGAGTACCTCTTAAATATTCAGGTCTCTCCTATACGGAGATATGGCTTTCCGAATCCCAGGAGCGCATGCTATTGGCGGCCCATCCAAGCACTGTTAATCAGTTGATCGACCTTTGTACCAGCGAGGATGTAACAGCGACAGTCATCGGAGAATTTACAAATGACCGCAGGCTCCAGCTTTTTTATAATGGCAATCTCGTTGGCGACCTTGAGATGGATTTCTTGCATCACGGGTCACCGCAACTGGAGAGAGAGGCATTATGGAAGCCACCACAGCATGCGGAGCCTGATTTTACGGATATTTCCAACCCGCCTGACCTACACAAGGACCTACTAAGAATCCTGAGCTCGTGGAACGTTTGCAGCAAGGAATGGGTGATCCGTCAATACGACCATGAGGTACAGGGTGGCAGTGTGCTAAAGCCATTAGTTGGGGCAAATAATGATGGCCCAGGTGATGCTGCCATTATCCAACCCATACTCGATTCTGACATAGGAATTATCGTTTCTAACGGCATCAATCCAAAATACGGAGACATCGATCCCTACTGGATGGCTGCCTCTGCCATAGACGAGGCTTTGCGGCAGGTGATAGCCGTAGGAGGCAACCTGAGAAAGGTAGCACTGCTGGATAACTTCTGCTGGGGCAACCCTGAAAAGCCAGATAGATTGGGTAGTCTGGTGCGTGCTGCACAAGCGTGTTACGATATAGCGCTGGTCTATGAGACCCCTTTCATTTCCGGTAAGGATAGCTTCTATAACGAGTATGAAGCGGGCGAAGACAGCGTATGCATTCCACCTACGCTCCTCATCTCGGCGGTCGCAGTAATGGAGCATGTGGAGCAAGCGATCTCTATGGACTGCAAGCAGAAAGGTGACCTGATCTATATTATAGGCACAACCTATGATGAATTGGGTGGCTCGCACTACTACGGAATCCATGGCTTTATAGGCAACAGCGTGCCCAAGGTGGACCCTAAGAAGGGGAAGCGTCTGATGGACGCCCTCAGTGCCGCTACTGCGAAAAGCCTGGTGAGGGCATGCCATGACCTGAGCGAAGGCGGCCTCGGCGTAGCGGCTGCTGAGATGTCCTTTGCAGGGGAGCTTGGTATGGTAATACGGCTAGAGAAAGTTCCCCTGGGCAACCTAACTTCTGGAAATACTCGAGATGATATCGTACTATTTTCAGAGTCTAATACCCGCTTCTTGGTAGAGATAGCACCGGAGGATACGCATCAGTTCGAGGAAATGATGGCTGAAGTCGATTGCGCCGCCATAGGTGAAGTCACAGGCGCCAAGAAGCTTGAGGTTTTCGGGCTGAGTGGAGAGAGTGTTCTGTCTGCCACTCTTTCGGAACTAAAAGAGGCCTGGCAGAAACCTCTTCGCTGGTAAGACATTATGGCCAAGGTGAAGACACTTATATTACGCGCCCCGGGGACAAACTGTGACATGGAGACTGCGTTTGCCTTCGAGCAAGCCGGATCACAGGTGGATATAGTACATGTATACGAACTCCTCCGCCGCCAGAAGCTCCTTTCCGATTACCAGATAATGGTCATCCCCGGCGGTTTCACCTATGGCGATGACATATCAGCGGGGAAAATTCTAGCAAACGAGCTGAGACTGAAACTGGGGGAGGAGATACAGCAATTTTTAGACGACGGCAGGCTTATTCTAGGGATCTGTAACGGCTTTCAGGTTCTGGTAAAAGCGGGTATTCTAGCCGCGGTAACCGCTGAGCCCAATCATACGTTAACGCTAGCAGGTAATGATTCCGGGGAAATTTGAATGTCGCTGGGTCTATCTACGCGTCAATGATACGAGCCCCTGCATATTCACCCGCGGCATAAGCTCAATGTATCTCCCTGTAGCCCACGGGGAGGGGAAGGTAGTAGCTACACCCGGGACATCGAATATCGCCCTGTATTACGCTGACGAAACTGGAAACATTGACGCTGGCTACCCGTACAATCCAAATGGTTCCATAGATAATATAGCAGGTATCTGCGATGCCTCAGGGCGAATCTTTGCCCTAATGCCACACCCGGAACGCTTTATCCGCTGGACACAGCATCCCCGATGGACAAGGGAGCCCCGGAAGGAATACGGTGATGGCTTCCATATCTTCTCAAACGCGGTTAATTGGATTAAAACTATCTAGCGTGCGCCTTGGACTTTGACCACGTGACGAATGTAAATTAGCTACCAACTAAATATTTTGCTATCATAGAACAATAAAGGTTGTTACTAAAGTAAGGAGGGTAATCAATGTTTGAAACAAGAATCACTAAAATGCTTGGAATCAAATATCCAATTATCGGCGGGACCATGATGTCGATCAGCGATGCAGATTTTACAGCTGCCATTTCCGATGCAGGGGGGATGGGCACGCTTGCCTCAATAATGTACCAGACTAAGGATGAGTTCGCAGCGGCCATCGACAGGATACGGCAGTTGACCGATAAGCCTTTTTCTGTAAACCTCAATTTCTTTCCCGCCCAGTTTCCAGTTTCCCAGAGTGAATATACGGAGGTAATGATTGACAAAGGGGCTAAGATTGTAGAAACCTCCGGTCATACTGCACCACCGGAGGAATTGTGCAGACGTTTTAAGGAAACGGGAATGACATGGATTCACAAATGCATAGGTCTCCGTCATGCCCTTAAAGCGCAAAGTTTGGGAGCCGATATAGTTACAGTAGTCGGTTATGAAATGGGTGGAGCCACAGGCAACTTCGATCTTGGTACCATAGTAGTGGTTCCTACAGTTGCCAAGGGTGTCAATGTCCCCGTTATCGGCGGCGGAGGTGTTATCGATGGCCGCGGATTTTTAGCCGTTCTTTCGCTAGGAGCTGAGGCGGTAATTATAGGAACGCGCCTTCTGGTAACAAAGGAGTGTCCCATCCATGATCGTCTGAAACAGGCACTCCTCAATGCGACCGAGTTAGATACGATGATCATTATGAAGACTATTGCCGCCCACAGAGTCTGGATCAATGCCGCCGCCACCAGGTGCGTAGAGGCAGAGGCAACAGACGCTGGTTTTGAAGAACTCATTAAGATCGCTTCCGGGGATAGTGCCAGAAAGGTGTACTTTGAAGGCGATCTGGACGCAGGTATTGTCCCCTGCGGGCAAGGAATCGGACAGGTGCATGACATCCCCACGGTTAAGGACCTATTCGACGGGATAATTGCCCAGGCGACTGAGGTCGCTACCGGGCTTGCGAATAGCTAAGATAGAGAATTGAATCCTTAATTTTCCTTTAGATGGCATCTGGAAGAAGGAAGGATAAGCGATGATTTATGAGGACATTCGTTTTGAAATCATAGACGCAGTAGCCATCATTGAACTCCATCGCCCAGAACATCTCAATACCTACAGCCAGAAGATGAGTATTGAACTGGGCGACGCGTACCGCACCTGTGACCAAGACGACGATATTCGGGCGGTGGTGCTTACAGGAGCCGGGAGAGCATTCTGCGCCGGGGCTGATATGAGCGCGGGAGAAAGCACCTTTGCTAAACAGGACCAATCGACCTTCAGTGCCGCGGGAGTTGATCCGCAAGCGTGGGAGGTGCGCAAGCCGGTTATAGCAGCCATGAATGGGCACGCAGTCGGGATCGGCCTTACACTTGCGCTTCAATGCGACATGCGCATCGTCGCCAATGAGGGGAAGTACGGCGTACTTCAGGTTCGCCGCGGCATGATGCCCGATTCATATTCGCACTGGACTCTGCCCAGGCTTATCGGTATAGAGCGCGCTGCCTATCTCTTGCTTACAGGTCGTAAAGTGAGCGGTCCCGAGGCTGTAGAGTTGGGGATAGCCAGCCGGTCTTTACCTGCCAATGAGGTACTCCCTGCAGCTCTCGAAATAGCGCGTGACATCGCTATCAATACTGCACCGCTCTCGGTCGGTATTACCAAACGACTGCTATGGGAGAGCATGACCCTCACACGTGACGAGGTCGGTCACAGAGAGACCGAGTTGCATCATCACCTTATGGGACGCGCTGACGCGATCGAAGGTGTTATGGCCTGGCTCGAACGCCGAACCCCGCAGTGGACACTCAGTGTAACGAACGACTGGCCGGATTGGCCAATATAATACGCACACCAGCTATCTATAAGAGACTGATTGAATAGCCTCAATCAACCCCCTAATCCCCCAATCTTGGGGGACTTTTAAAGCTGGGGGACACCCCCAGACCCCCGTCATGAAGTATCCTGCACATCATTTTCAGCGGTCTCCTAAATATGATAGCTAATACGATAACTGAGGCAAATTTGAAAATACCGTCCCGTACCTATTGACAGATTTAATTAAACGTGCTAGTCTCTTGGCAGACTTCGAAAGGAGGAAGGAATGCAAGCTTATTGTATGAAGTGCCGAAAAAAGGTGGAGATCAAGAACCCGAAGTCCATTACCATGAAGAATGGTCGTCCGGCGACTCAGGGCAACTGCCCAACTTGTAACACCAAGGTATTTCGAATCGGCAAGTCCTAGTACCGTATCGCGGCGTCCCCAATATTAAGCAACTCTGTTAATCGTTAGTAGCTTTATGTCTTAATTCAGGATACGTCAAAGCGGTTACTAGAGGAGTCATTCGCTCCTGTGCTACGTTATTGTGAATAGCGCAGGAGCGATTTCATTTCTATGCCAATCCTATGCTAATCCCATAATGGAAATGGCTACGGTGCACGCTGGGGGCATACCACCCATGTTATGGGTCAAACCTAATTTGAGGTTCTTGATTTGTCGGGGACCTGCTTTTCCTTGAAGCTGCAGGTACATCTCATAAATCATCCTCAGCCCTGTGGCACCGACAGGGTGGCCAAAGCACTTTAGACCGCCATCAGGCTGTACCGGCAATCCACCATCGAGGTCGAAAAAGCCGCTCTCAATATCTTCCCTCATGTGTCCGCGCTTGCTGAACTGGAGATCCTCCATAATAATAGCCTCTGTGATAGAGAAGCAGTCGTGTACCTCTGCCATGCTGATCTCTTCGCGCGGATTCTTCACCCCCGCCTCGGCATAGGCCACCAGTCCGGCACGATAGGTCTCCTCCACATGGGTGAAATCGTAATCGTTCCTCACCGGTCCTTCAGCAGGACCAACGCACATCTGTACAGATTTGATGTAGACCGGGTCATCCCTGAATTTCTTGGCATCAGCGGCGCGCACCAAGATAGCGGCTGCTCCGCCATCGCTTACTCCACAGCAGTCGAAAAGACCCAGCGGCCATGAAATTATCGGGGCGTTCATTACCTGCTCAATGGTAAGCTCCTTATGAAAATGGGCTTTGGGATTCATATTGCCATTATGATGGCTCTTAACCGAAACATGCGCCAGCATCCTCTTGCCCTCGTCCGGGCTGAGGTTATAACGATCAAAATACCTGGTTGCCAGCATGGCAAAAATGGCCGGTGCGGTAGTAGCTACCCCTCCCACGCCGGCAGTCCCTCCCGGGAGAAGTGGAAATGAGGCCAGAGATGCCCATATCCTTCAGCTTCTCCGCACCCACCACCAGGGCGACGTCAACGGCGCCTGAGGCCACCGCATAGGTAGCGTTGCGGAGGGCATCGGTGCCAGTGGCGCACATATTCTCCACCCTGGTTATAGGCTTATACTGAAGCCTGAGTCCGGCCAGTCCCAGCCCGGCCAGCCCACTAACCTCTTGCCAGTTCCCCACCCACGCCGCATCGATATCTTTGGGCTCTACACCAGCGTCCTCGTATGCTTCATATGCGGCGTCAACCATCAGGTCGCTGGAGCTCTTATTCCACAGCTCACCGAACTTGGTGCAGCCCATTCCGATTATTGCTACTTTATCTTTTATACTCTCTGCCATTTCATCCTCCTTTGTTATCCTCTTACCGGCCGCGCTTTCCAGTAGTAGTTATGTATGCCACGGTCGAAGTACATCTTCCTAAAAACCATCTCCACAGGCATTCCCACCTTAACCTGATCAGGATCACGGTCGGTGAGCTCAAACCACCCGCGGCCACCACCCTCGAAGTCCACGAATACAGGTGAGCCCGGCGGATCGATAACGTCCGCCAGCAGGTCAAGAGAATAGGTAAATATGTGACCTTTCTTATCGGAGAAGCGGTAATCCTCGAATTGATCCTTGGCCTGGCAGTAGTAGCACACCCTGATAGGCGTCATGCCACCTACTCCGAAAGGCATCTGGTATTGTACATTGCCGCATACCTTGCACTTATCTCCATAAAGACGTAGTACTTCCTTACGGCTCCTCTTCAGCGCTGATATAGAGGTGAAGGGTATCTCCGGCCGGCGTGCACGCTGAACCGTAACCAGTCCTCGCCAGCGAAGGTAGGTGGCATAATTATTGAGTACCCGTTTCGATGACAGGAAACCCTTGGTGCCACGCCGGTCACGGACCTTTTTCTTCTTAATCGCATCCGTTACCTCTATGAGGAAGGCGTCGGCCCCATTTCCATAGTTCGCGAATAGGATCTTATCACCTGGATTTGCATCTTCCAGGGCGGCAACAAGCATCATCATAGCCATTGCGGTGCCCGTATTGCCCACCGTCATAAAGAATGGCTCCTGGATCTGCTCCATACCGAAGCCGAGTCCTACTACTACCTTGCCATGCCTTCTTATATCGATAGGGGGGCTCGCCACTACCTTAGCGAAATCCTTCGCCTCAAGCTTGTGTTTCTTCATCAGCCCGGACATTGCCTTCGGAAGGATAGCGGAGTAGCCTTCATCAAGTACCATCCTGTCCTCCCAAGAACGAATAAAGGTATCACCATCTGCGCGCCACTCACCACAAAACTCGTCGGAGACAAAATAGTGGTCCTCAATAGTAGCGATAACATCCTTGTCCCCAATAAGAAGTGCGGCAGCTCCGTCACCATAGGACCCCTCTACAAAACCGCCCGGTGCCGGCATACGATTATCGGCGGCAGTCACTACAATGCTCTTGGCCGTCCCCGCCTTGACCGCATCCAATGCCGAAGCTATAGCGATGGTGCCGCCCCGTAGCGAGTTGGCATAATCAGCGGTTCTGATCTCGTCTCCCATATCGAGCGCTGTGGAAACAATGGTGGAACACTGTTTCTCCTTGTAGGGATAGCTTGTAGTGGCAAGATACAGGCCACCGACCTTCTTGGGATCGAAACCCTGCAGACAGTCATTGGCCGCCTCCCATGCCATCGTCACCGTATCTTCATCGTGACTGGCTATCGCCTTTTCCCCGGGTATGGGGAAACCACCCCATGCTTTATAAATCTCCTCCCGACTTAGGCGGTTGTACGGTATGTATGCACCGTAAGAAGTAATCCCAACCATTCGAACACCTCCTTATAGATATTTATTAACCGTTTTTAATAATTTATGGAGGCTGCCTAAAGCCTCCATAAACGGTCTTCCCTATTGATTGTCTCCGTATCGATGATCAACATGCTCACCTAGCCAATCACCTCCGCTTTAAAAAGCTCATCGATATGAGTTTTATCGTAGCCAAGCTCTAGTATGATCTCCTCAGTGTGCTGCCCGAAGCGTATGCTCCAGTTCCTAACCTCGACCGGGGAATCCGATAGCTTGTGCATCGAACCAACCTGCTTTACGCGGCCCATGGTAGGGTGATCGACCTCGATAATCATACGGCGGGCTATCAATTGTGGATCGGATTCGAGCTCGTTAATATCGTAAACAGGAGCCACACACGTATCTTTCTGTTGTAATATAGCAACCCATTCGTCCCGTGTCTTACTTAAGAAGGTCTCCCTGAAGTATTTGAATATCTCCTCCCTCTTCTCCCCCTCGGCAAATTGATGCTCAATTAACTGTTCGCAACCGAGAAGCTCACACAGGTTGGCAAAGAACCACGGCTCCAGCGCGCCGATGCTGATGTATTTCCCATCCCTGGTTTCATATACATTATACCAGGGATAGTGCCCGGTGAACATCGTTTCTCCCTTTTTAGGGACCATCCCATTGAGTAGATATGGGCTTATCTGCATAGAGGTTGATTCCACTACTGCGTCTGTCATGGACATATCCACAAACTGCCCCATGCCGGTCCTCTCCCGGGCCATCAATGCTGCCAGAATCCCAATAGCCGACGACATTCCACCGGCGGCAAAGTCTGCTATTACTGTACCGGGAATAACGGGTGCCCCACCTGCAGGCCCCGTCAACCCTAAAAGACCGCCAATACCTATATAGTTAATGTCATGCCCAACCAGATTGTGATAGGGCCCGTTTTGCCCAAAGCCAGTTAACGAGGCATACACAATTCGCGGGTTAATCTTTTTTATAGTATCGTAGTCAACCCCCAAGCGCTTTACCACTCCTGGCCGGAATCCTTCCATAATCACATCTGCATTCTTGGCCAAATCGCAGAAAATACTGCGGCCTTCTTCCGCCTTCAGGTTAAGCCCCATTGTACGACAGTTTCTGAACCCCGGTTGCATAGTCGGATCGAACAGGAACATTACCGGTCCACCACGGCGTTCTGGATGAGCTTCGTAGATCTTTATCACATCAGCGCCCAGATCGCCCAACATATTGGCACAAAAAGGGCCGGGGCCTAGCCAGGCCATATCAAGTATCCTTATTCCTTCAAGAGCTAATGCCATTTTTCACCAATCTCTCCAGTATTTTTGTATTTAATTCTTGGAAACTGCTGAAATAATCTCGATCAACCCCCTAATCCCCCAAGATTGGGGGACTTTTTGAAGCTGGGGGACACCCCCAGACTCCCGGCAGGAAGTATCCTGCACCTCTTTTTCAGCATTCTCTCTAACTACGTTTTTCCCTTCAGTTCTGCCAAATCCAGCGGCTCACCATTGGATGGGTCTCGCTCAAGGCTGATCACACCAATCGGACAGACATCCTCACAGACGCCACAGCCCATACACTTCACCTCGTTAATAACAGCCGTTTCATCACCCATACTAATCGCATGGAACGGGCAGCAGTCATCACAACTACCACATCCGTTACAGTCATCGCCCACATGAGCAAGGTAACCTGAAGGGGCAAGAATAGGGATCGCCCCCTCTAGCTGGTTCCACATCTTCACCCCGAGACAGCAACAGTTGCAGCAATTGCACAGGAAGTAAAACCTTTCACCCATATCTTTCTTGAAAAAAGCACAGTGAACGTCGCCTCTCTCATGTGCCGCCTCCAGAATACTCACCGCCTCCTCCTGAGAGCTCTTACGGAACGTGGGGTTATGTTTGGCTACGAAAGAGGCAAATGGTTCACCGACAATAAGACAGACCTCCATAGGAGGGGGCAGACAGGGTTTTTGCGAAGCACTGCGACAGGCACACGAGCCAACCGCAATCGATTCTGGATTCTTGAGAATGATATCTTTGGCTACCTTGAACGGGATCACCTGCTCGGGGGTAATCAAAGACAGGTCAGCTTTCTGGGTAACCAGCTGTAGCGCATCCTTTAGCTTAACAACTTTGCCGTGATATACACTGGTAGCAAGATCCGGAGACGTCTCCGCGACACGCTGGACGGAGGCCTCAAGCATTTCATCTATATCCGCCTCCGGCAGCTCTTCACGTTCCCTTGTTGGCAGGCCGCATGCCTGAAGCGCATGATATATGAAGTGATCAAGATATTTCAAATAAATATAGGCGGGAAAGAAATCACTCTTATCCTCTGGGGGATACAGATCATACAGCGCTTTAGTCGAATCATCCATTATTCACTCCATTCTATATCTACGTTTAATCCCTGAACCTAATCTTGATAGTTCCAGCGAAATTATTATTTCTTCTCCTGTTCTCGCCGCCATGCAACGTACTGCTTTGTACCTTCCTCTATCGAGACCTTGGGCTCCCATCCCAGATCTTTCCTGGCTTTTGAGCCATCGATGTGCATCCCCTGGTTCAGAAAACGTATGCCGGAACGGGTTAAATATGGCAGCTCCTTCTGTCTCTTCAGATGGGCCCAGCCCTCCATACATGAACACCATAAGTAACCGACAGAATATGGTATCGACATTTGAATCTTACGCCCACCCAGAGCTCTTATCATGGCATCACCATAATCACGAAACCAGATCACCTCTGTGGGAGCGATGTTATATATCTCCCCCACCGCTTTTTCACTGGTGGCAGCAAGAATTATGCAGTCAGCCACATCGGTAACATGTACTATCGCCGTTCGTGGATTCGACTTCCCTGGCCAGACTACAACGGGAACATTGAACTGGCGGTAAGTCTTATCGCTGAGTAGCCTGTCCCTGGGTCCATAAACCATGCATGGCCGTGTCACTGTGACCGGTATCTTCCCCTGTTTATGCCAATCAAGGCATAGTTTTTCAGCCTGCAGCTTGGCATGATCATAGAAAGTATCATATCTGAAAATAGCGATCTCACATGGTGTTGACTCATCTGCCGGAATCTCGCAATAAGAGGCCTCACCCATCACAGTGCCGGAGCTGACATAGACAAAACGGGAAACCCCGCCCTCGGCGCTGGCCTTAAGCATATTCTCAGTACCCTTAACGGTTTCGCGCTCGAAGTCTTCCCATTTGCCCCAACCCGGCATCACGCGGGCTGCCGCATGAAAAACGACGTCTATCCCATCGACCGCGGAGACAAGACTATCATAATCCTCAATATTGCCAAAAACGATCTCTGCGCTTGTAGTATTCAAGTGACTAAGGTCGGATGTTTTACGAGCTAAGGCTCGCACTTGATGGCCCATGCTCCAGCAATCGTTCAACAATGTGGCTCCCTATAAAACCTGTGGACCCCGGTAACCAGTGCCTTCATTTATCCCTCCTCATGCTTAATCTGATAGCAACCTGATATCCTTGCTCACTACATCCACTTTATTTCCTTTATTTACTGAGAACGCTGAACATATGAACACCAATGTGCGTCATTTTATCCCCCGCCACCGGCAAGTAAGAAGAAAAGCTCATCGCCATCTTGCAGCGATTAGTGAACTCATAGTCATAGATTCTCTCCCCATTAATAAAAAACCAAACCTGAGGTCGCAGCTCTCCCTGCTTGTCATACAGCCATCGCTTGAGTCCAGGCAATTGAATTACCAGGTTGTGAGCGCACTCTATAAGGCTGTATCCCTCTACCTCCAACAGTTCCTGACCATTGGCGTATTTGCTCAGTAATGAAGGAATCTTTACCTTTATGCTCACCTCTAATCTCCAAGAATAGACTATCGAGGCAACCTGCACTCTTCGCAGTGTGGATCTTGTTTTAGCCTGGCCTCAGTAAATTTTTGGCCGAGTCCATCATATATCAAAAGCCTGTTAATGAGCAACTCCCCGATTCCCACAACATATTTGATCACTTCGGTGGCCTGAATGCAGCCAATGACCGCGGGTATGACTCCGACCACAGGTATCTTGCCCGGTAGAACGTCCTTATACAAGCACTTAATGCACGGAGTCTTACCCGGAATTATAGTGGTGGCCCTTCCCTCAAAACCGTAAACCGCCCCATGAAATAGGGGGAGGTTCTGGACAGCAACCCTGTTCAGTAGATATCTCGCGGGAAGATTATCCAGCGCGTCGACGATTGGGTAATCACCCACCATCTCAAAGACATTATCCTCAGTAATTTCCTCCCCAATGGCCTCGATCTCGATATGCGGGTTTAACGATTGAAGTTTCTCCCTGGCCGAATCGACCTTCTTACGTCCTATGTCCTTCTCCGAGTGCAAAATCTGCCGGTTCAAGTTACTGAGCTCTACTGTATCGCCATCGATAATTCGTATGCTGCCTACGCCGGCAACAGCTAGATAGCTTAAAATGGCTGATCCGAGCCCCCCAGCACCGGCAACCACGACTTTTGACTCTTTAAGTCTCTCCTGCCCCTGTTCTCCCCACCCGGGTACTATTATTTGCCTTTCATATCTTACTAATTCTTCTTTGGCTATCATCGCTACCACCCCGATTTCATTACCTTTAATCAGGTATTCACCGATAATCTTTGTTTCATTTATTAGAGGCTGCTGAAATAGCCTCAATCAACCCCCTAATCTCAATCTTGGGGGGGCTTTAAAGCTGGGGACACCCCCGGACCCCCCTGCAGGAAGTATCCTGCACCGGGGTTTTCAGCGATCTATTCAATAATAAAGATACCTCTCCTCTAATAGAGGAGAGGTATCATATTTCTTTTCAGCGAAGTTTTGCTGCTGTTTCATTCTAAAGCTTAGCAGCGAGATCGGACAGCCCCAATTTATTCAGTTTCTCCTTTAGCGGACGTCCGTCAGCATCCAGACCCCTTGCCTTGTAGTACTCCTTTTTCATAAGTTCTATGTCGGGCACAGAGCCCGCAGCAGCACCATCGGTGTGAGGGGATAGCATTCTCTTCGGCATTCGGTCATCCGCCGCCGTAATGCCCATTAGATTATTCAAACCCCTTTGGAGCATCCAGATACGATCGCCACATTCCATAATCTCGTCGAGGGTGTAGTCAAAGCCGGTGGTGGCTTTAAGCGCCCTCGACTATATCGGTAATACTCAAAGACATGAGAGCGAAATAACACATCGTTGCTGAATTCGACAACATCGCTACGTTTTCGCATTTAACGTTTAACTCACCTTTGCCCTCGTCCGCCTTGGCATCGTAGCCGCCAGTTATGCCAATATCTGCCCACGTGGTCCATCCTGACTCGATCGGGCCTATCGCAGACGCAACGTGACAGGCACCGCGGTTGGACATCGTGAAACCGAGGCCATGTCCATGAGACCCCCGAACATCGTACATAGCGAACTCGAGGCCTTTTATTTCAACCGTAAAATCCTCCGCATTCTTGCCGATCTTCCTGGCAGCGCTTCGGCTTCCCTCCGCCAATATATTGCCGAAGCCCTGTCGCTTGGCGATCTTTCCCTATTATTTCAAGAACGTCATCCGTATTTCCCCATCTCAACTGGCCGCCATCGAGATCCTTGGAGGTAATAAGACCTTTCTCAAAGCACTCCATAGCAAAGGCGATAGTAGCGCCACAGCTGATGGTATCCACACCATATTGGTTGGCTACCTCACCCATCCTGATTACCGCGGCCAGGTCGTCAATCATGAGTAGTGATCCGAACGAAGCAATTGTCTCATACTGTGGTCCGGGACCCTCCTCCATCTTGTAAGCTCCCTCATCTACCTTGACCGTTCTCTTACACCCGATGGGGCAGCTCAAGCAGGCATGTGGTTTGGTCAGATACCGTTCAGTTAAAGCCCCGCCACCTATCTTGGGACCGAAGGCACTACCATCCCCAACGGTATAGTTCTTCACCGGCAGTATACCGGTAATGGCATTAACATCCAGACCCATAGCAGTACCGGCGCCATGGAGGGCCTGGGAGATGATGTTCTCCTTGACTTTATTTATAAGGGTTCTTTCGTAATTTGTTATACTCATCAGGGGAAGCTGCTTCAACTTTACCGGTACCGCGGATGACGACGGCCTTTAGCTTCTTGGAACCCATTACCGCGCCACCGCCGCAGCGGCTGATAGAACCCCACTTGCCATTCAATATGCAGGCAAACTTCACCAGGTTTTCACCTGCCGGGCCAATTTCCAGCACATCCGCCTTCGCCCCGTGCCGCTCTTTGAGTATGTCTGTCGTTTCATAACAGTCCTTCCCCCAAAGGTCTGTGGCATCTTTGATCTCCACCTTGTCATCCTCAATCACCAGATAGACAGGCTTGCTTGACATGCCTGATATAGCTATTCCATCGTAGCCTGCCTTTTTTATATCTGCAGCGAAATTGCCTCCAGCGGAGGCCTGCCCCCAGATATTGGTTTGTGGGGACTTGAAGGCTGCCACCAGACGTGACGATGTAGGGAAAGTTCGTTCCTGACAACGGACCTGCCATTAGAAACAGCACATTCTTATCAGATAATGGGATCGATATCTGGCGAAACACGGTCAAAAAACAGTTTAGCCGCCAACCCGCTTCCTCCAATGAATTTCCGCAGCACGTCCTCCTCAACCTTCGAGGTCTTGAAAGCGCCGGTGCTCAGATCTATATCCAGAATCTTACCTCTATTGCTTCCCATTTTTTCCTCCTTATTCTATAATAACGCTTGGCAGCATATCGCTAGTGGACACAATATTTGCAGCAGAATAAGTGCGCTAGATGTGTTGGGAATATACCATCTCCCCCAGGGTACTGTCAAGCGGCTGCGAGGGTCTTGATTTTCTTTATGCTGTGGTATAGCATGATGCTGATTCATAGTACTTCGACCGTCTATATATCTAGTTTTATCACACTGTTTACCGCTTTCGGCGAAATACCTAAAAGAGCCTGATCTCGTTCAGATAGATAGGTGATACTCTAGTGAGATTGCTGAAAAAGAGGTGCAGGATACTTCCTGCCGGGGGTCTGGGGGTGTCCCCCAGCTTTAAAAAGTCCCCCAAGATTGGGGGGATATAGGGGGTTGATTGAGAGTATTTCAGCAGCCTCTTAGTGTATTTATAAAGCGCTCTTCTGCCTCGCAATGATAGTGGAAGCTGAAATGACCTGGTGGTTCTGTGTCACTAATGTACTGGACGAATACAGAGCCTAGAAAATAATTATAACAATATAGTATAATGTTATTTCCTTTGATGATTTCGTATCTTTCCTACAGGAATGGAATAATGGAGGCTAAGTATGGGCGCTGATGAAAGGTATGACGTTGTTATAGTAGGCGGTGGGCCCAATGGCACCACAACGGCTGCTTACCTGGCCAAATGTGGTCTCAGCGTGTGCGTGCTGGAGGAGAGGTATGAGGCAGGTGGATCGTGCGAGACCGTGGAGCCCATTGCCGGAGCGCGCATCTATCCCCACGCCATGTTGATGTACGCAGCACCGGCCCCTGGATTCGAGCAACTGGAGCTGTGGAAATATGGCTTCCGTATGTATTGGAACCCCTTCGATCTTATGAAGGCTAACACGCTTGGAATGGCTACTAGCGAAGGTCTAGTACCATACGATGAAAAGGACCTGTTAGGCTTCGCCAAATTGAGTGGCCTGCTAAGTGAGACTCCCTGCATAACCGACCTGCTCCGCGCCACCTTCTGGTGCCCGCCACACCCACCTGAAGTGGAGGTAACGGATGAGACCGTCCCCTACATGCAGGTCTACAAGCAGCACCAGCCGGACATGTGGACACCGGAGCTGCGGGACATGACCATGTTCGACCTCATGGACGAGCATTTGGGAAGTGAGCCCTTTAAGGTGACTCTTGCCTTCTCAGCGTGGGCTTCAGGTGCAGCCGCCCACTGGGAGGGCGTGGCTATCCCTGCATTCCTCGCCGTAATTCTCCTCCTGTTACCAGGCAGGCTCAGTATTCCCCGGGGCGGCCTGCATGGTTATTTCCACTCCATTTTACGCTGTGCCATCGACCCACGGTGCGGTGATCCGTACATGCTGCCCAGTGGAAGAGATAATCATCAGAACGGGCGAGCCGTAGGTGTACGCTTGCGGGATGACGCCGCTGTCGGAGAGAAGACGATCTGGGCCGATAAGGCGGTTATCTCCGGCATAGATTTCAAGCAGACGTTCAACAAGCTCGTCGGGCCGCAGCACCTGGACCGGGCCTTCCTGCAGAGGATAAATGACATAAGCCTTAAAAACGGAAGTCTCTATGTGTCCACCTTCCACACCCGCAAGCCTCTCCAGTGGCGGCCTAAATACAAGGCGTTTGATGAGATTGCAGCGGGACCCAACAAGATTCCCCACGGTTCCGTCTTCCCTGCGGACACTCGCGAACTTTATTTCGAAAACGTAGCCGATGTGGACAGCTATAAAGGGAACCCAACGCTTCCGCCAGAGAGATTACTGTGGTTCCTCACTCCATCACAGGCATGTGACACCCAGGACTGCCAGCACTATCACCCCAAGGGACATATATCGGCTCCCTTTGAGGTTAATTTCACAGCACCGGAATATCATGTTGATGGTCCCGATGCCATAGATAAGGAAAAGGAAAAGTGGAACGCTTATATACGCCAGTCCATCGGGCTGGCAATAGAAGGCCTCGAGGATGAGAACATCATTCACCACTGGTCGTCAACCCCTCGTGAAGCCGAGTTTCGCAATACCGGCCTCATCGGCGGTACTTGGTGCGGCCGCCGCCACTGCGATGACCAACTGTGGACCCAATAGCCCCATACCCGAGATGGCACGCTACCGCACCCCCATCGATGGGCTATACCTGTGCCACCAGACAATGGGGCACCCCTGGAGCGCTATGCCTGATGGCTATACCCCGTATAATCTAATGCATATTCTCATCGAGGACGGTATCGCCGAGCCAGGCGACTGGTGGTACCCGTCGCCATGGTACATACCCGAGAGAGGTAAGATATCGGCGGTGCCCCGTGAGGGGAAAGTACAAGCATAAATAAGGAGGAGACGATGACAACAGATCTGAATGCCAAGCCATTTACCGAGTTCCCTGACGTAACCGACTGGGACGTTATTATTATCGGAGGCGGTCCTAATGGGCTGATTACCGGGGCATACCTGGCCAAGGCCGGGGTGAAGGTGGTGGTGGTGGAACGGCGCTTCGAGGTCGGAGGTGGGTTGACAACGGAGGAGATCCTCTTCCCCTGCTATTACTCCAACGTGCACGCCATCTATCACCTGATGGTGGACTATATGCCGATTATCAAGGACTTCAACCTGGGCCAGCATGCCATTAACTGGATCAAGCCCAATGCCCAGACTGGCATGGTGTTCGAGGATGGCAAGTCCCTGCTGCTCACCCGTATGGTTGCGGACACCAAGGACTCCATTGGCAAGTTCTCCTGGAAGGATGCCAATTCCTTTGGCAAGATTATTCGCAAATGGAAGAGGATGGTGAATGAGATTATAGGTCCTCTCACCTATTTCCCTGCCATGTCTCCCATGGACCTATCCATCGTCCTTGAGAGGTCGGAGATCGGCCGGGAGTTACTGGAGACCGCAGAGTGCAGCCCTCTGGAGATCATCACGGATGCTTTCGAGGACGACCGTGTCCGCGCCCTCATGCTGTACGTTAGCTGCATGTGGGGGCTGGACCCCAGGGAGAGCGGTGTAGGCCTTTTCGTCCCCCTCCTTATCGACCGGGGTATGAATAAGTGTTATTGCTACGGAGGCTCTCATAAGCTAGCCGGCTCTCTGGAACGTGAGATCGTCAAGGGTGGAGGGCTGGTGCTGGAAGCAGCCGAGGCTACCAAGATTATCATGGAGAACGGGCATGTTGCCGGTGTAGAGCTCGCCGAGGGGCGCACCCTGCGCAGCAAGGTGGTTGTCTCCAGCCTCGACCCGCATACTACCTTCCTCGACCTTGTGGGCGGTGAGCACCTGCCGGGGACGTTACAGGAGGCGGTGGAAGGGTGGGTATACGATAAGTGGAGCTTTAACACCCTTCATGTTGCCTCTAAGGAGCAGCCTCAATACAAGTGCGATGACCCGTGGGTTAGTGAGGCTTTCATGACTATCTTCGGCATTGAAGGCACCGATCAGCTTCTGGCCCATTGGGATAACGTCATTGCCGGCAAGATCGATGACCATAATTTCGGAGGGCACAGCACCTGCGAGACCTTCTGGGACCCTCACATGACGCGAAAACCTGGCGATCACGTCTCTTTCTTCCAGATGCACGCCCCCTATGATATCGAAGGCGGGTGGGAGCGGCGCGGGCCGGAGCTTGAGGATGCGATCCTTGATAAATGGCAGAAGGCGGCTCCCAACTTCACCAGGGATAAGATTATCAATACCAACCTAGAGACCCCGGTTGATATCGAGATCCGCTTCCCCAACATGCGACGCGGCTCTATCAAGCACGGTGACTACAGGCCAACTCAGCTGAATAACCTGCGCCCCAATGTGGAATGCTCCGGACACTCGACTCCCGTCGAGGGCCTCTACGTATGCGGGGTCTCGACATTCCCCGGAGGTCTTGTGCTCGGGGGCTCCGGTTACCTCGCTGCCAATAAGGTGGCCGATGACATGGGCGTTACGAAGTGGTGGAAACCAACTGCCGAGATGGAGAAGTTCGCCAAGACATATATGGAATAACCTGCAGGGTTCTTGGATACCTAATCTATATTAGGGTAAGGCTAAAGCGGTATTGTTGCGGAATGTTGTCCTCGCTGTTATTGATCATGAAGATTGAGATAAAAAGGGACAGGTTATCCCAACTGATATGAGCCAAAGTTTATTTAACGCTACCACAGGCCCTCCGCCATATGTTGTAGCACATTGACTATATAGCGGGGGCTTGTTTTATTAACCCCCTGGCGGTAAAATACCTTACCACTATTTGAAGGAGGCGAAATAATGGGCAATGCAGAAAGGTACGACGTTATTATTATCGGTGCCGGCCACAACGGCACTACTACAGCAGCATACCTTGCTAAAAGTGGCCTGAGCGTATGCGTTCTGGAGGAGCGGACGGAGTGCGGAGGAGCGCAGGAGAATACCGACCCCATAGCCGGGGTCCATATCAGCCCCCATGCTGTAGCCCTTTACGGTGGACCGGCGCCAGGCTGGGAACAGCTGGAGCTGTGGAGGTACGGCGCCCGCATGGACTGGTCTGCCCAGAAGCTGAGCGGGGAGGGCTTCGCATCGGGCACACTGCTGGGGCTACTCTGCAAAGATGGAGTTGCATTCGCCAGTTCAAAGGACTTCGATGGCTGGCTCAAGCTGAGCGGTGCACTCAATGGTTTCTGCCAGGAGCTGCTACGCGCCACCTTCTGGTGCCCGCCACACCCATCTTATGTCGAGGTAAACGCCGAGACAGTCCCATTTATGCAGGTTTACAAAGAGCGGCTGCCCGAGGTATGGACGCCCGAGATGCTGGAATGGAGCCAGTTTGACCTCATGGATGAATATATGGACACCGAGCCTTTTAAGATATACCAGGCGTACATAGCCTGGATGTCGGGGGCTGCCGGCCATATGGAAGGTATGGCCATCCCCGCGTTTGAGAGCGTTGTAGCTGCTACTCTATACACGACTGGGGCAGTACCCTATGGGCGGGATACACGGCTATTACCACGCCCTCATCCGCTGCGCCATAGCCCACGGGGCTGTGTTCCACACCTGCTGCCCGGTGGATGAGATTATCACCAGTCATGGGAAAGCAGTGGGGGTTCGCCTCAGGGATAACGCAGCTTTAGGCAACAAGGTAATCTGGGCGGACAAGGCGGTGATCAGCGCCACTGAGATCAAGCAGACCTTCAATGACCTCCTCGGGCCGCAGAACGTGGAGCCCGGCCTGATGCAGCGCGTGAACGACCTCAATATCAAGGGTGGCCCCATATACTGTAACTACTTCCTTCTGAAGAATCCACTTCGCTATCGTGAAAAGTACAAGGAGGCCGAGCAGACCGGAGTCTGTTACCCGATGGACTCACGGGAACTATATTACAAGCACGTAGCAGATTGCATGGGGATACAGGGCAACCCCACCGTGCCCTACGACGAAATTCTCTGGTTGTGGGCCGGCAGTAATAAGATAATCGACCCAACCTACCACTCGCAGTGCAACCGCCCCGGCCAGTATATTGAGAGCTCTATAGAGTTCTATGTACCCCCTCCGCAGTACCACATCGACGGCCCGGAGGCTATGAATGCTCACAAAGAGGAGCTGAAAACGTACTTCCGCAAGGCCTTTAGTTGTGTAGTAGAGAACCTCGAGGAAGACCTAATTGAACACTGGGTGCTGACACCATGGGAGCAGGAGTTCCGCAATACCGGCATGCTCGGCGGTTCCTGGTACGGCATCCGCCACTGCCGCGACCAGTGGTGGAACGAGCGACCCCTGCCGGAGATGGCACGCTTCCGTATGCCCGGGATCGATGGGCTCTACTTCGTTCATCAGTCTGCGGCGCACCCCGGAGGGCTGTGCCTGATGGCCTGTGGTTATAACCTGATGCACATCCTCATCGAGGACGGTGTCGCCGAGCCCGGCGACTGGTGGTACGCTTCACCCTGGTATATACCTGAGAAGGGCAAGATATCGGCCGTACCCCGCGAGGGGAAGATATCTGCTTAGTTCATAGCAAGGGGAGAACAGAAGGAGGAAATGATGGAATTTACTAAGCACGAACAGCCTTTGCTGATTGGCGGGGTATTCGATGAGTTTCCCCGTGAAAGCACCTGGGATGCCATTATTATAGGCGCGGGCCCCAACGGTCTGATGACAGCGGCATACCTGGCCAAGGCCGGACTCAAGGTAGCGGTAATTGAGCGACGATACGAGATAGGCGGCGGCCTGGCCACCGAGGAGATCATGTGGCCCTGCTACTATTCCAATGCTCACGTTGTTTACCATATGATGGTCGACTATATGCCTATAATAAAGGACTTCAATCTGGACAACCATGCCATGTCATGGATTAAGCCTAACCTTCAGACAGCCATGGCCTTCGAGGATGGCAGCTCACTTTTACTAACACGCATGATCGAGGACACCCGTGACTCATTCATGCGGTACTCTCAAAAGGACGCCGTTGCCTTCGGCAAGGTAATGCGTACATGGCGCAGGATTGTCGACGAGATCATCGCACCTCTTACATATATGCCGGCGATGTCTCCCATGGACCTGTCTGTTATCCTCGATAAGACTGATGTGGGACGGGAGTTGCTGGAGCTTAGCGAGAAGAGCCCCTACGAGATCATCACCGAAAATTTTGAGAACGACCGCATCCGCGCCCTGTTGCTATACGTCAGCTGTATGTGGGGCCTGGACCCGATGGAAACCGGGCACCGGCCTCTTTGTTCCCCTGCTGCTGTGCCGCGGCATGAACAAGTGCTACTGCTACGGGGGGTCGCACAAGTTTGCCGGCGCTATGGGACGAGAGATCGTGGCCAACGGCGGAGTGATCCTCGATATGTGCGAGGTGACCAAGATAATCATGCAGAATGGCAAAGCAATCGGGGTGGAGACCCTGGAGGGCCGCACCCTTAAAGCTAAGTCGGTTATCTCCAGCCTCGACCCGCACACCACTTTCCTCGACCTGGTAGGAGGCGATAACCTGCCGGGGTACGCTGAAGGAGTCGGTTGAAGGATGGGTATATGACAAGTGGAGCTTCTATACTCTGCATGTCGCTTCCAAGGAGATACCGCTGTATAAGGCAGAGGAGCCGTGGGTTAATGAATCGTTCATGGTTATCTTCGGCATCGAAAGCACCGACCAGCTACTAGAACACTGGACGAACGTTATGGCCGGCAATATCGACCTTAAGAGCTTCGGCGGGCATTCCACCTGCGAGAGCTTCTGGGATCCCCACCTGGTTTACGCGCCATGGGGCGGGGAGGTCTCCTTCTTCCAAATGCATGCCCCATACGATATCGTGGGAGGCTGGGAGAAACGCTCCCCTGAGCTGCAGGACGCGATCCTCGATAAATGGCAGAAGGTGGCTCCCAACTTCACCCGGGACAATATCATACAGACCAATGCCGAGACGCCGGTTGACATCGAGATACGCTTCCCCAATATGCGCCGCGGCTCTATTAAGCACGGTGATTACAGGCCAACGCAGCTTAACACCTTCCGCCCCAATATTGAATGCTCGGGGCATAGCACACCGATCGAGGGACTCTACATTTGCGGGGTTTCTAGCTATCCTGGAGGACTAGTGCTCGGCGGGTCAGGCTACCTTGCTGCCAATAGGGTGGCCGATGACATGGGCGTTACAAAATGGTGGAAACCGACAACCGAGATGGAGAGGTTCACTAAAACATATCTATAGAGACCTCTGTGAGCAAGATCGTCACAGAATATCACGTTTGTGTCCCTGAAAGGGCACATTAGTACTGTCCAAGCCGATACTGGGCGACAGGATCCAGTATAATTTTGCGATTCTTTTTGCTCTGCATCATTGTAGAGCACCAATTATAGTCTACAAGTATAGAGACCGCTGAAAAAGAGGTGCAGGATACTACCTGTCGGTGGTCTGGGGGTGTCCCCCAGCTTTAAAAGTTCCCCAAGACTGGGGGATATAGGGGGTTGATTGAGGCTATTTCAGCAGTCTGGTGAAGTATAAGGAGGGAATTCTTGACGCAATACGAGACCATTAAGTACGAAAAAGAAGCTGGATTTGGTGTTATCACCCTAAACAGACCCAAGTCGCTGAATGCACTTAGTATCAAGATGTGGCAGGAGCTGAATGACGTACTGAATGTGATCGATAACGATGACGATATAAGGGCATTCATTTTCACCGGTTCACCGAGGCCCGATGGAAGGCCCTGTTTCTGCGCCGGAGCCGATCTTAAAGAGATGGCGGGATTTACATCTGACGGAGTCCTCGAGGGATCCGTGGAGGAAGCTCCAGCCAATGTAACCCTCAACAAACCCTCTGGCGTTAAGAACTTCTGGAACCTCAGGCAACCAAAACCTACCATGGTACCGACATTTGAGAAGATCACCTGGTCACCCAAGATATCCATAGCTGCCATCGATGGTGTCTGTACAGCAGGTGGTACGGAAATGGCACTCGCCTGCGACCTGGTTGTGGCATCGGAGACCGCCCAGATCAGCGATATGCATGTAAAGAACCTGGGGTGGATCGGCGGTGCCGGGGGTACCGCCAACATGGCGTGGCGGGTGGGTGTCTCAAAAGCAATAGAGCTGTGCTGCACCGGCGACATAATCGACGGCAAGGAAGCACATCGCATAGGCTTCGCCAATCAGGTCTGGTCCCCTGACCAATATTTGGGCAAGGCCAAAGAGATGGCACGGAAGATCGGTGGCATGCGCCTGGCAGCAGTAATCATGACCAAGGCTACTATATGCTCCGTGCAAGACATGGACCGTAAATCCACACTGCGTTACTGTGACGATGGTTTCGCTACCCTGCTTGCGGAGCAGGATACAGCCGACTTCGGACCACAGCGCTGGGTAGACCAGCACTAAAGGAAGGAGTATCTATGTCTGAAAGAGTAGGAATCATATCGGTTGCACAGACTAAATACCACCCCAATAGAACTGATGTTAATGAGGAGGAACTGTCATATGAGGCGATAAAGCAAGTTCTGGAGGAGACGGGGCTCTCTCTCTCCGATATCGACTCCGCCGTCACCTGCTCCCAGGATTTCTGGGATGGCAGAACCATATCCAGCATGAATATCCAGCACGTTGTTGGTGCACATTTAGGACATGAGGACAATATTTCTGAGGATGGAATCAATGCCGTCTACGCCGCCATGGCACAGATCCTCTCTGGACGCCAGGATATCATCCTGGTTGAGGCGCATACCAAGGAATCCCAGGCGCACAAGAGCCTGATCGAAAATGCGGCCTTCGATGCCATTTTTATGAGGCAGTTGGGACTGGACTTTACCTCAGCCGCTGCCCTTCAGGCTAAGAGATACATGTACAAATACGGTATAACGGCAGAGCAGTGCGCGATGGTTGCGGTAAGAAACCGGGCGAATGCCAAGAATAACCCTCTCGCCCAGGAGCCCATGGATATCACGGTAGACGATGTTCTCGGCTCGAAGATGCTGGTGTCGCCCATCAGGCTTCTCGACACCAAACCGATATCGGATGGCGCTTGTGCCATGATTATGACGACAGAGGCAAGGGCTAAGAAGCTTACCAAGAATCCGGTGTGGATTATGGGCGCCTCAAACTGCTATGAAACACATTACCTCGGAGATCGAGACCTGGCCGATTGTGAGGCCCTAATGAAAGCTGCTAAGAAGGCCTATAGTATGGCTGGTATCAATAATCCGTTGAGACAGATTGACGTCGCCGAGATATCCACGGAATACTCATATCAGGAACCCCTATGGTTAGAAGGTCTTGGTTTCTGTGACCGAGGTGATGGAGGAAAACTGGTTGAATCCAGGTCAATCAAGATGCGTGGCAATCTCCCGGTGAACCCTTCGGGAGGGGTGCTTCCAGGCAACCCAAATGGAGTGGCAGGAATGGCACGCGTGGTTGAGGCGGTGCTGCAGCTTCGCGGTGAAGCTGGCGATAGACAGATAAAAGGGGCTAAGGTAGCCCTTGCCCATGGTTACACCGGAATCTGCGGGCAGCATCAAGCAGTAATGATTCTGGGCAACATGTAGTTAGAGGTGAGATATGGCCAATAGAGTAGCAATTGTAGGAATCGGACAAACGTATCATACAAGCAGGCGAGACGATGTTAACCAGCCGGAGATGGTCGCTGAGGCAGTCAGATCAGCCCTGGCAGACGCACAGTTGAGCATAAGGGACATTGAGTCTATTTTCACGGGTAATATGGAGACCTTTGAGGGCATTTTCCTACCGGACCATGGGATGGTCGCTGAAATCGGAGCGCTGGGTAAGCCGGGGTTCAAAGTAAATACAGGTGGCACCACCGGCGCCTCTGCTGTTGCTGAGGGCTTCTACATGGTTTCCTCAGGCCTATATGACCTGGCCATGGTAATTGGCTTTGAGAAGCAGGATTGCGGGGACACCACCGCAGCTATCAGTGCCGCCGCTGTTCCCGTCTGGGCTAAAGGGGCAGCGACAGGTGCCATCGGCGAGTTTGCCAAACAGGCACTATCCTATATGGAGATAACCGGAGGAACGGAAGAGCACGCCGCCATGGTCCGGCTAAAATCAGACAAGGGTGCGTGTAGAAACCCGTATGCCCACCTGAGGCTCGGGCTGAAGAGCATAGACGAAATACTGCAGTCGCCATACCTGGTATGGCCCCTTAGACTGCTGGATTTCTGTCCCCAATCCTGCGGCGCATGCGTTCTAATACTGGCTACGGAGAAGAAGGCAAAGAAAATCCACAAGAAACCAGTCTGGCTGGCAGATGTCGAGGTAGTGCACCAGGAACCATTCCGCGCCGGGGTCTTTGGCGATCCCACCGGTAAGGAGACATACACACAGGAAGTCGCATGCGAAAAGATCTACAAGAGGAATAGCATTACCGACGTTCGAAAACAGGTCGATATGGCGGAGATCTACGAGCCATCTAACTGGGAGGAACTGAATCTCTATGAGCATCTCCATTTTTGTGAAAAAGGCGAGAGCTGGAAGCTGATAGAAAAGGGAATAACTGAGATTGAGGGAGAGTTCCCGGTGAATCCGTCCGGAGGGGTGATATCTACAAATCCCATAGGGGCTACCCCTGTAATCCGCGTTGCGGAGGCCGCGCTTCAGATCCGGGGGGATGCTGGGGAACATCAGACCACCAGGGATATAAAGACAGCCATAGCCACAGCTCTTGGCGGCCCCAACTGGACAGTGATGTTCTTGCTCAAGAGGTCGTTGTAGGAGGAAATAGAATGGCCAAGGAATCGATGAAGAAAAAGGCAGAAGGACCCGAGTATATTCGAATAAAATATAATGCGCATCGGCCTTACGACTGGTCCACGGGCAAGTACCTGGGCAAGTTATATGCAGAGGCGAAGGAAAATAAGAAGCTGGTGGGTAATCGGTGCCCCAAGTGTAAGGACATCTGGTTGCCACCAACACCGGTATGCCCCAAGTGCAAGATCGATATGGGCTGGGACTGGGTTGAGCTTCCCCAGACGGGCACTTTGTACCAGTACACCTATCTCGTCTATCCCCTGTGGGATCCGCACTTCGGCGAGAAGTGGGCAAACCCCTACCCGTCCGCCGTCATCCTGCTTGATAACGGTGTTTTTTATAGACACTGGCTTGAAGAGACAGACAAGGAGAAGCTGAAGACAGGAATGCGGCTGGAGGCTGTGTGGAAAGAGGACTATGATGAACGCGGCCAGGGTACGCAGGACATTCTTTACTTCAGAACGATTGAGGAATAGGAGGTCAGGATATGGCGATAGTAACCGAAAAGCTGGAGGACAGGGATGTCTGGATTTATCACGGACAGATATATATTCCGAATACTTTTTCCGCCGGTGCAGTAGGGAGCCGCTTTTTAATCGAGCTGAGGGATAAAAAGAGAATTATGGGCATGAGGTGCCCTACATGTAATCGCGTTTATGTCCCGGCCAGGTCTATCTGCAAGGATTGTTATGGTCAGCTCGATGAATGGGTTGAGATCAGTGATAAGGGCACTGTTCTCACCTATGCCACGGACTATGAAACGAAATCGATTCAGCCAACGGGGACACCTATAATATATGGCATAATTCAACTGGATGGTGCCGATACGGGATTTGTTCATATGCTGGGCGAGGTAGATCCCGAGCAATTAAGGGTCGGTATGAGGGTTCAGGCAGTTTTCCAGAAGGAGCGCGAGGGTTCCATTCTCGATATTAAATACTTCAAACCGCTGGACTAGGACAATTAAGAGGTAATACGTTGACAAAGGGACAAGAGGGTGCGTTAAGCGGATACCGCGTCCTGGACCTTACGGATAGTAATGGTGCTTATTGCACTAAATTGCTGGCAGACCTGGGTGCGGATGTTATCAAGATCGAGCGGCCGGAGGGGGATCCCGGTCGCGGGATTCCACCTTTTGCAGGTGATACGCCTCATCCCGATAAGAGCTTGCACTTCCTCCATCGCAATGCTAACAAGCGCGGAGTAACCCTGAGGCTGGACACTGTAGAGGGCAGCAATATCCTAAAGAGGCTGGTCAAGACAGCCGACGTTCTGGTCGACAACTCGCCGCCGGATTATATGGCGGGGCTAGGCCTAGACTATTCCGTACTCAGTGGGATAAATCCCGAGCTTATAATGGCCAGCATTACCGAGTTCGGCCACTCAGGCCCCTACAAGGAATATAAGGGTTCCAACCTCGTTGATTTCGCCATGAGTGGTATCATGATCACCAGCGGATACCCGGGTAAAGAGCCATGTCTGCTGCCTGGATCACCCGCTTACGACTCGGCTTCGGTTCATGCGAGCGTATCGATAGTAGCCGCCCTCTATATGCGCGGCACCACGGGACAGGGGCAGTACATTGACACTTCGGTGCACGTTACATCGCGCACAGGTCTCTATCCATGGATAATACCAAACTACTCCTATGCCCTCAATCCGGGAGGGCCACCACCAACCTCCGAGAATAGAATGGGAGCCCAGATATACCCGGTTTACCCATGCAAGGATGGTTTTATTCGGATAATTGCCCTGACTCCAAGACAATGGGATGCCCTGATGCGTGTGCTGGATAATCCTGATGTACTTCAAACAGAAGAGTGGCGGAGTTTTATGTACCGAATCGGTAACGCCGATGATCTTTATGCCCTCATGCTGGAATTCACGACAAAGTATACCATGCGTGAGCTCTTCGAAGCGGGTCGGCGGGAGGGCGTCCCTATCGCTCCCATCTTAAGCATAGCGGATTTCTACAATAGCCCACAAACTAAAGCTAGAGAATACTTTGTTGAAGTTGACCATCCAGTGGCCGGCAAAGCTGACTATCCCGGTCCGCCCTATAAGTGGACAGAGACACCGGCAACTGTGAGACGCCCTGCTCCATGCCTGGGTGAACACAATGAGGAGGTCTATTGCCAGGAGATGGGCCTCTCCGGAGATGACCTGGCCTCCCTCACGGGTGGCGGAATAGTATAGGAGGAGGACGCAATGCTGCCTCTGGAAAATATAAAGATATTAAGTTTTGGAACCGGAGGTGTGGTCCCCGATGCAGGTAAGATTTTCGGGGAGCTGGGGGCCGATGTTATCAAGATAGAAGCGAAGGATAACCTCGATTTCATGAGGACTATTGGGCCGGATATCAATAACATAGGCCAGTTTAATGAGACAAATCGAAGCAAACGTAGCTTCGGGGTGAACCTGAAGACAGAAAAGGGAAGGGATATAGTAAGTCAGCTAGTGAAGATAGCCGATATTCTGGCCGAGAATTTCCGCGGTGGGGTGATGAAAAGTCTGGGATTTGATTATGAGAACGTGCAGAAGATCAACCCCCAGATTATCTATATCAGCAGCCAGGGCTTTGGCAGTGGAGGGCCCTACAGCGAGTATCAGGCCTATGGCCCGATGCTCTCAGCAGCATCCGGTGTGCTCTCCATCTGGGCGCAACCAGATGACCCTTATCCTGTAGGTTCTAACGCACCGTACCCGGACCATATGGCCAGCAAACATGTTGTCATAGCGGCAATTGCCGCACTCGACTACCGACGCCGCACCGGCAAAGCACAGTTCATTGATATGGCTCAAACAGAGGTAGCCGCAAGCCTCGCGGGAGAGTACTATCTGGATTATACTTACAATAAACGTACTCCAAAACCGATGGGGAATCGAAGCCTCTATGCTGCTCCCCATGGCTGCTATCCATGCAAGGGTACAGATGAGTGGTGTACCATAGCCGTGTTTACCGATGAAGAGTGGCAGAGCTTTTGTATCGCAATTGGAAACCCTACCTGGACCAAGGAACCTAAGTTTACCGACCTACTGGGCAGACTTGAGAACGTTGACGAGCTTGATAAATATGTTGGAGAGTGGACATGCACGTTAGATACGAATGTGGTCATGGAAACACTGCAGGCTTCTGGCATCGCTGCCGGTGTAGTGCAGCGTGCTACAGATACTCTTGCGGATCCACAGCTAAAATGGGACGGTGCCATTATAGAGCTGGATCATGCCGTGTCAGGTAAAAGGCTTTACCCTGGCGTGCCATTCAAAATGTCCGGCACCTCTCCTTTGAAGAGCACGCCGGCTCCCCTACTGGGTGAGCACACCGAGGAGATATGCCGTGATCTGCTAAAAATGTCAGACGATGAGATCAAGCGTTTGCTGGATGAAGATGTCCTATACAATCCTGAAAATGCCAAGGGAGCCGGGGGCGGGATGTTCGGCTAAAAGGGAGTGGCAATACTCAAAATTGTGCTTTACAAATTTACTGGCTTTAAAGTAAACTTAGTTGTGCTGGCAAAATGGATGCACACGGAATACGATGTTATGACGTGCCATCATTCAAGCATGGCATCCTTCAAGGTATTCGAGACTCCGCCTTACCCCCTTTACACCGGTGGAATTTGCCATAACGTGCTAAAACTGTCCTAGAAAAAATAATGCTAACCGAGGAAGGCATCTAGGAAAGCCCAGCCTGAGTTAGCTTTAAGTATGAAAGGAGGCTATAAGCATGAAGGCAGCGGTACTGTATGAGACCAATACCCCGTTAAAGGTAGAGGATGTCACCCTTGATGACCCTCAGCAGAATGAAATCCTAGTCAAAATTGTGGCTTCGGGAGTATGCCACAGCGATCTCCACTTCATGAAAGGCGATATGCCTCAACCCGTCCCCTTCGTTCCTGGGCATGAGGGGGCAGGCATTGTGGAAAAAGTTGGGCCCGGCGTAACCACAGTCCAGCCGGGCGACCATGTCTTGCTTAACATAGCGTTCTCATGCGGGAAATGCCCCCGCTGTTATGAGGGGAGGCCCACCTTATGCGTGGAGAACCTGCCTATTCAGATGATGGCAACACTCCCTGGGGGAGGGACACGGCTACATAAAGGTGATCAGACCCTGTACCACCTTTTCGGCCTTGCCTGCTTTCGCTGAGAGTGTCGTAGTGCATGAGCGGTCCGCAATAAAGATTCGCGAGGATGCACCGCTTGATGTGGTATGTGTTCTCGGCTGCGGAGTTAGCACAGGTATTGGCGCGGCGATAAATACAGCAGATGTAAGGCCTGGCGAGAGCATAGCCATCTTCGGCTGTGGCGGCGTTGGACTGAGTGCTATCATGGGAGCCAAGCTAGCCGGCGCCGGTAAAATCATCGCTATTGATACAGTTGACAGCAAACTTAACAAAGCCAAAGAACTGGGGGCTGATTATATGGTCAACGCTTCCCAGGATGAGCCGCAGGGAAAGGTTGCGGAGATAACGGGTGGTGGAGCAGATTATGCTATCGAGTGCATTGGTAATGTGGACGTTATGGTGCAGGCCCTGGGCGCAGTTCGTACAGGAGGAATCTGCGTCGTAGCCGGAATGGCACCTCTCGCTGATACGCTCAGCATCGCTCCCTTCCATTTCCTCCTGGGCAAGACAATTACCGGGAGTACCCAGGGTGATGTTGTACCGCAGATTGATATACCAAGATACATAGATTTATTCATGGCAGGGAAGCTCCCCATCGATAAGCTTATCACTAAGAGCTATAACCTGGACCAGGTCAATGAAGCCTTTGAGGCACTTAAAAAAGGCGAGGCAATTAAAAGTATAATTAAATTCTAACAATACCCTTGTTAATAATGTGTATATTATATGAGACTACTGAAAAAGAGGTGCAGGATACTTCCTGCAGGGGGTCTGGGGGTGTCCCCCAGCTTTAAAGTCCCCCAAAGACTGGGGGATATAGGGGGTTGATCAAGACCATTTCAGCATTCTCTATGTATAGAAGTGAAGTAGATAAAGGAGGTTTAGATGGCTGACGAGACCTTTGATGTAGTAATAGTAGGTGGTGGAAACAAGGCGCTGTTCGTTGCAATGTACCTGCAGAAATATGCCAATATGAGCATTGGCATATTTGAGCGGCGTCACGAGATCGGCGGCTGCCTGGCTACCGAGGAAATTGCCGCACCTGGATTTCGCGGAAATACCCACGCCACAATACAATTGCCCTTCTACTACCTGCCCCTATGGCGCGATTTCCCCGAGTTCTGGGACTATGGATGTCAGCTGGAGCAGCATGTCTGCGGCGCCGGCGGCATCTTTAAGAATAATCAGACCTGCCTGGGAATATACAGCGAAAAATACGATATGGATCAGACTCGCACGGCCAAGGAGATCGCCCGCTTCTCGGAGAAGGACGCCGAGAAGTGGCTTAAGATGAGGAAGTTGTGGCTCAGCCGTGAGATGCAGCACGTACAGATGGACATGATGTACAACCCGTCTGAGATCCGCGTTACCGACCCCGACATTGGGGGGCGACAGCTGGCGGTGTATCCGGGGCTGGTGGAATGCGGGCCCGGTATAAACCCGGATTCCCTCCTGATGTCAGCCACCCACGTTCACAACGCTCGGGAATGCTGGGAAAGCAAGGAGTTGCAGTATATTAACCTGAGATTTGTCCTCTCATCAACAATGGATGTCAACCAAACCGGGGCCGGTGCCTGGACATTCGGTTACGCCTCCATGATGCCATCCATGGCATTCGTTAGAGGAGGAACACACCAGGTAGCCCATGCCGCCCACAAGATACTGGTGCGCGACGGGGCAAAGTTCTTCCTCGGAGCGGATGTTGAAAAGGTTCTAATCGAGAACGGAGAGGCCAAGGGCATCAGGCTTTCCGACGGCAGCGAGATCAAGGCCAACAAGCTGGTGATAAGCACATTGAACCCGGAGCAGCTTTGCTTCGACCTTATCGGCAGAGAGTATCTCGACGACGTGCTGACACGGCGCATCGAGCTCCTGGAGACCGATTTCGGCTGCCTGATGTGGTATACCTTCGCTCTTCATGATGCTCCAAAATATGATGCTGAAGCATTCAATCCCGATATACATGATGCATACTGGATGGGGCTAGCTGAGGATAACGATCCCATGCACGTAGCCCGGGAATGCTACTGGTCCAGGCTTCACAAGTTCCCCCCGATGGAGGACTTCTGCCCCACGGTGTGGTGCCATAGTATTCCCGATCCCTCCTTCGCGCCTCCAGGATTCCATACGGCAAACAACGAGCAGCTGGGACCACCGGCCAGTGCTCACACCGAGAGGGAGTGGCTGGAGATAAAGAAAAAGTATACCGAGGACCTGATAACCGTCTGGCAGCGGCATGCGCCCAATATGACATGGGACAATATCATCGGCGTCGATTCAAATAGCCCGTACGACTGCCTGCGGATGAAGAACCTGGCACCCAACTCGAGTATCGGTGTCCTCGACCGGGTACCGCATCAGTGTGAGGAGAAGCGGCCGACCCCCGAGCTGGCAAACCACCGCACCCCGATAAAGAACCTGTACGCCACCGGTGCGGCCTGGCACCTGGGATCCAATTCGGGGGCTACGGAGTCATACAACTGTTACAAGATTATCGCCAAGGACATGAACCTGCCGGGCCCGTGGCAGGAGCCCGGTAAAGAGGAGCCGGAATCCCTGTTCCAGCAGTTCAACTGGCTAATGAAAAAGTGGGAGGATGAAGGCAAGGCGAATCCCAAGTAGCACGGCTCCCAACTGTTCAACGGTATAAGTGATATGGCTAATTCTAAATACGACGTCATTGTAGTCGGCGCAGGGCCGGGAGGCCTGGCTTGCACTGCCCTCCTGTGCAAGTGGGGGCTGAAAACACTGCTGGTAGATAAGAACACGATACCCGGCGGCAAGGCGATAACCGTGGGGCACAATGGTTTCCAGTACGACCTGGAACCCAAGCTCCAGGTTCCTATGACGGGATCGGCCTTCCCGCAGCTGTACGCTGAGTTGGATATCGAGGATCAGTTGGGTGCTATCCCCTGTGCACAAGTCTCTATGTCATACCGGCACAAGTCAGCAGACAAGTATAAGACCACGGTTATGTCGCAGACCTCGCAGGACCCCAAACCCCTATTTGACCTGTGGGGGCTGGACGATAAGGAGGGAGAGGAAGCCATCCCAACGCTAGCCGAGCTTGCCTTCCTCACCCCAGAGCAGCTCGATGCCATGGATGATATGACATTCGACGAATGGCTGGCCCAGCGGAAGGTGCCATGGGGCATGTACAGCTTCTTCTGTATGCACGCTAACGGTTCACTGGCCGAACCTATCGACCTGGTATCCGCCTCCGAGCAGGGAGCGATCATGCAGCACATAGCCACCGCAGGGGGCGGTGGCTACTATAAAGGCGGTTTCGGGCGTATGCTCGGGGTCATTGCCGATTATATCAAGGCCAACGGCGGTGAGATAAAAATGGGCATACGCGTGGAGAAAATAAACGTGTCCAACGGCCGCGTCACTGGAATAGCCACAGACAAGGGAGACTTCGACGCATCTATAATTGTAAGCGACGTCGGTATTCAGCCCACCGTGCTAAAGCTCGTGGGCGAGAAAGAGTTCGACAAGAGTTATGTCAACTATATCAGGGATCTGGTACCCGGCTGGGCCTTCACTGCAGTCAGATACTTCCTCAATAAGAAGGTGGTAAAAGAGCAGATGGCCATGATCTATGCCGATGACACCTGGTTAAACATGGAGCGCTTCCTCCAGATCAAGGCCGGCCATGTACCCGATGAGGTGCTGGCGTTCTTCACCGTCCCATCCAACTACGATCCCAGCATGGCCCCTGCAGATAAGCAGTGCGTTATTGCGGGCACCATCTGCTCCCCAGATCCCAAGGCCCCCGAGATAAAGATGCAGAATGAGAAATTAGACGGTATACTGGATAAAATTTTTCCTGGGTTCATGGACGCCTGTTTCGAAAGGCAGGCTACGGGGCCAGCCGAGATATCGGCCGCAACACGGGATAGCGTGCTTCCCGGGCAGGGCGGTGAGTGTGTGGGCCTGGCACAGATAGTCGGTCAGTGCGGCAAGCACAAGCCCTCCCAGAAGACACCCATCGCCGGACTTTTCATCGTTGGTGCGGATGCCGGCGGCAGAGGAATGGGCACACATCAATCAGGGGAATCGGGCATGAAGGGAGCCCGCCTGGTGCATCGTTATCATACCATGCGGCAAGCAGCCACTTAGAAACCTGGAGGTAGTCTATGCCGATAAACAAGATATTTAGCAGCTTCGATGAAGTGGTAGCCGATATACAAGACGGGGCCACGATAATGGTCGGCGGCTTTGGAACCGTAGCCAGCTGTCCTACTATGCTCATGGAAGCACTGGATCGAAAGGGTGTGAAAAACCTTACGACAGTGTCCAACACTACCGGCTTCGGCTCTGGTGTGTGGAAGCTTATGGGTTATAAATTTGCCGAGGATATGGATATACTGGTGAGGAACGGCCGGATAAAGAAAGCTATCGCCTCGGCTCCGGTGAGCGCCATATTTGAAAATAACTTCGAGAAGCTGCTGCGTGCGGGAAAGGTAGAGCTGGAGATGGTCCCCCAGGGGACACTGGCGGAACGGATCAGGGCAGCCAAGGCCGGGTTGGGCGGCGTGTATACCCCGGTGGGCGTGGGCACGGTCGTGGAGGAGGGGAAGGAGACCAAGATTATCGATGGCAAGAAGTACCTACTGGAGCTCCCCATCAAGGCCGATTTCGCCCTGATAAAGGCGCACAAGGCCGACCGCTGGGGTAATCTGGTGTACTGCGGAAGCTCTAGGACATTCAATGAAACCATGGCCGGCGCAGCTAAGATTACCATCGCCGAGGTTGATGAGATAGTAGAGCTAGGCGAGCTTGACCCCGAGGAAATCGTCACCCCGAGCGTCTATGTTGATAGAGTAGTGTGTCGCCCCAAGGAATACGGCGATGAAGAGAGTGAGATCGATGAGCAGGCTCGAGCATCACACGATAAGTTTTTAAAGCGGGGGAGCGCGTAAGGAGCGAGCCATGGAAGAGAAATTCAAATTAGACCGACAGACCATAGCCCTTCGAGCAGCGAAGGAGTTCCAGGATGGCGATTCCGTAAACCTGGGTATCGGGATACCTGTATTGTGTGCAAACTGCCTCCCTGCCGGCAGGGAGGTGCTGTTCCAATCCGAGAATGGCATACTGGGCTTCGGTGAGGTGACTGCCCCTGGAGAAGGAGACCCCGACCTGCTCAATGCCAGCGGGCAGACAGTGCACCCCAGGCCGGGCATGTGCTGCTTTGGCCACGCCGAATCCTTTACTATGATCCGGGGAGGCCATCTTGATATCAGCGTTATGGGAGGCTTCCAGGTTTCAGAGAAAGGCGATCTGGCCAACTATATGGTTCCGGAGAGGAAAATCGGAGTAATCGGTGGCGCTATGGACCTGGCCTATGGGGCAAAAAGAAAAATAATTTTAATGAACCACGTCACCAAAACAGGTGAGCCACGGATATTAAAGAAATGCACCTATCCCATAACGTCAATGGAATGTGTCAATTTGATCGTTTCAGACATTGCGGTAATCGAGGTAACCGATAAAGGAATGGTGCTCAAGGAAGTTGCGCCGGGGTGGACCCCTGAGGAGGTGCAACAACTCACCGAGCCCACTCTCATCGTCGACCCCGATTGCCATGAGATAGAGCTGATGTAGCCTAATGATTAATGGGGAAATATGCGGATGTTTGTCAGTATAAGATTGCTGAAAAGAGGTGCAGAATACTTCCTGTCGGGGGTCTGGGGGTTTCCCCCAGCTTCAAAACTCCCCGAAAGATTGGGGGAGCAGGGGGTTGATTTAGCTTATTCCAGCAGTCTCACTATAATTGATTACGGTAAATAACCAGCAATCGCAGATAATGTATCTGAAGAGTAATCCATAAAACGATAAAGGACAAGGAGGGAAAATGCAGGAGAATTACGATGTGATAATTATTGGGGCTGGCCCCAACGGCCTAACGGCTGCTTCCTACCTGAGCAAGGCGGGACAAAAGGTCTTACTGCTGGAGAAGAGGATTGAAGTTGGTGGAGGGCTGGCAACGGAGGAGATAACGCTGCCGGACTACTTCCATAACACCCACGCCGTATATCACCTGATGGTTGACTTTGCTCCGCCTCTTAAGGACTTCGAGGTAGAGTCAAGGTACGGCCTCCAGTTCATACGCCCCGAGCTCCAGTTCGCCCTTCCGCTATCGGACGGCAACAGCCTGTGCATTTACACGGACTTAGAGAAAACCTGCCAGTCGATAGCCAAGTTCTCTCAAAAGGATGCGGACAGCTACCGTGAGACCCATCAAAGGTTCAAAACAATCACCGATGACTTTATGGGCCCCGCCACCTACTGCGCCCCGCTGCCCCTTCTGGAGCAGGTGATACAGCTGGAAGAGAGTGGTGATGTAGGAAAAGACATCAATTATTTAACCGAAGAGACCCCCGAGGCAATCGTGAATGATCTCTTTGAGAACGATGTCGTCAGAACGCTGATGCTCTACATCGCCTGCCACTGGGGGCTGCAGTATGATGCCGGTGGAGTAGGCTACATGGTGCCCCTGCTCATCAACCGCGCTACCAATTACAGGCTATGCCAGGGAGGCTCCCACCGCCTGTCCAACGCCCTTACCAAGTTCATGCTGGAGTACGGTGGTGAGATTCTCACCAATGCCCAGATAAAGCGGATTATCATGGAGGGCGATACGGCCAAGGGCGTAGAGATGGAGGACGGCACAAAGTACATGGCCAATAAGGCTATAATCAGCACCATCGATCCGCACCAGACCTTCCTTAAGCTTGTCGGTGAGGACAACCTCGAAGAGAATTTTACGGAGAAGGTCAAGGCATGGGAGTGGGAGCACTGGAGCCTGTGCCACCTGCACCTGGCCCTGGAGGAGCCCCCGCGGTTCACCGCGGCGGCTAATAACCCGGACCTGGACAAGGCCTTCATATACGTGCTTGGTTACGAAAGCACCGAGCAACTGAAAAAGCACTGGGACGAGATTGGTGAGGGGAAACTGCCTGACACCCCTGCATTTAACTGTTGCTTCCCCAGCGTCCACGATCCCTATCAGGCGCCTCCGGGAAGATGCTCCGGCCTCATCTCGCAGATGGCCCCTTATAAACTTAACGGGGACAAGAACAAGTGGCTGAGCATGAAATTCAAGGAGGAGTGCGCCGAGAAGCAGCTAGCGGTGTTGCGGAAATATGCCCCCAATATAACCAAGGAAAAGGCGATGTGGTGGAACATGACCACCCCTGCCGACATCGAGAACAAGTTTGCCAACATGGTCCAGGGATCCATTAAGCAGGGGGCCTACGACTCCTTGCAGATGGGCTACAACAGGCCTAATGAGGAATGTCCTAACCATAGAACACCGATAAAGAACCTCTATATCGGAGGGGCAAGCGGTTACCCCGGCGGCCTGGTCACCTTCGGTGCGGGATACGGCACTGCCAATGTGGTGGCCGAGGACATGCGGGATGCGGAGAAATGGTGGCCGGTGCCTGAACACGTGACCGCCGCTCGCGCCAAAGGGATGCCACTGTAAAGACAAATACTCTTGAGACCGCTAAAAAAGAGGTGCAGGGTACTTCCTACCGGGGGTCTGAGGGTGTGTTTCCCCCAGCTTAAATAAATCCCCCAATCTTGGGGGATTTGGGGGTCATTGAGGCTATTTCAGCACTCCCTCTTAATAAATACTGAGGAGGTTTATTATGGCAGTTCCAAAATATGATGTAATAGTGGTAGGAGCCGGGCCTGGAGGCTGCGCCAGCGCTGCCCTTCTGCAGAAATGGGGCATGAAGACCCTGCTGCTGGATAAAAATGACCGGGTGGGCGGCAAATCCCTGAACATGTCCAAAGACGGGCATACCTATGAGCTATGGCCAGTCCTGGCAACGCCAATGCTCAACACCAAGTTCCAGGAGGTCGCCACGGAATTGGGTGTAGAGATTAAAATGTCGGACCAGGTACCCTCCGGCAAGGGTGGCGGTTTCTTGTATAAACCCCCTAAATCAAAGAAATATGAGAGTTTCATACTGGTCCCTCCTTTTATGATTCCCGAAAGGCTGACCAAGGAAGAGATTGATGAAGTCAACCGCCTCTTCGGTGATATGGCTGCCCTCACGCCGGCGGAAATGAACGCGCTGGACGATGTCAACTTCCACGATTATCTCTGCCGTTACAATGTATCCCAGTCCGTGTACAGTTTCCTGGCGGTGATGGTCAATATACTCTTCGTGGAGCCTATCGACTTAGTAGCTGCCTCGGAGATGGCCAAGACGATGAACGACTTTACCACCAAGCTGGGTTCGGCCTATTTTATCGGCGGTCAGGCTCAGCTCTTTGAAACCTTTATGAAAGCATTTAAACGCGACGGTGGCGAACTGCGCCTGCGCACGAGGGTGGAGCGAATCATAGTCGAAAACGGTCAGGTTCAGGGGGTGTACACCGATAAAGGCACATTCAAAGCGCCGATCGTGGTAAGCAACGCCGGTATCCAGCCCACGGTACTCAAGCTGGTGGGGGCGGAACACTTCGACAAGAGCTACGCCAACCACATAAGGGATCTGGTCCCTTCCCTGGGGCTTATGGGCAGCCGTTATTTCCTTGACAAGGTTGTATTTGAAGATAGCGCATATATAATCTACTCTGACAACAGCTGGTGGAACATGGAACGCTACATGAAAGCAAAGGCAGGCGAGATTCCCAAGGATATGCTAATTATTGGCTTTAATCCCCAGGGCTTCGATCCCAACCTGGCCCCTGAGGGCAAACAGGTGTTTCTGACTGCAACCCTGTGCGTATCCGACCCCAAAATGAAAAACATGAAGGGGTGGCTGGACGCGCTGGATGAAAAGATAAACGAGTTCAATCCAGAGCTCCGCAAACATATAATACGCCGTGAGGATTATACCCCCGCCGACGTCAGCCGTGTAACCCGGGACGGTGTAGTCCCCGGGCAGGGTGGTGAATGTATCGGTCTGGGACAGATAGTGGGCCAATGCGGCCACCGCAAACCATCACCCAGTGCCCCAATACAGGGTCTATTCTATGTCGGCGTTGACGCTGGCGGCTATGGGGTAGGCATACATCATGCCACGGAATCGGCCGTAAACGTAGCGCCCATCGTCCTGCGACACCATCAAACACACTGAATTACAGAGCTCAATGCCCCCTTATTCTCTATCGGGATATAAGGGGGCACTTTGTGTCTTGAAGGTTTTTAGAAATACCCTTACAGATGGAGACAACTGTTGAATAAGAGGTGCAGGATACTCTCTGCGTCCGTATCCCCCAGCTTTAGAAAGCGAAGACTGGGGGGTATAGGGGGTTGATCAAGACTATTTCAGCATTCTCAGATGGTTGCTAACTGCGAATATGAAATTCCGTCAATAGATAGTTTTCAGTAGCCGATAGATCCAGGAATTTATTGGAATGTAAGCCCACCTTTAACATGTGCGGAAACATCTTAAATACACCACCGAAGAACCGTGCTGGGTTAGTAATATCTCGAAGGCTGCGGAAATGCTCCTCCACAATGCCGTCTAAAGGGGGAGAGTCCTCAGTGATAGTTGACTCCACTACATTGCGTATGTAGTTCCATAGTGGGTGGATCCGCAATGCCATCGGGGTATGGTGGCCAAACCACTCATTCATGAATTGCTCGTAGCTTAATTTTGTGTTCTTCTTCATAAGCGTTAAAAGCACAGCCCCCGGCGAGGCATTACCGTCATCCCACGTCTTGTCGTAAGCAACCGGTGTGGACTCGGTGACCTGATAGCCCGCCACGCTCCCGCCAATACCGGCCATCTCCGCCTGCCAGCGCTCAATAGCATCCGCCAGGTTGCCCCAGACCGATACCAGAGCCAGTCCGGTTGCCTTCAGCGGTAGGATGGTGAATCTCGGTTGCTTAGTTTCGGTGAGGCTGATTTTAAGCTTCTCAGGATCGAGCTCAAGCAATCTAGGTACTAGCTCATTCAATATTCGAGACTTAAATGCGTCGCGCTCAAGCTGTTGGGGACTTCGAATTATAAATATATATTTTGCCATAATACTCCATTTGCAGATAGACTTAAGCGCAGCACAAATCTACTACCCTTCCTGTTTTGCCAACCCGCAAGCCCTCAAATCATCCACCGTTCTCCTTATTGCCTCTTCCCTTGTAACGATCGGTTCGTAGCCGAAATCTCGAGTTGCCTTGGCATGGGTGAAAGAGAAGTCACGACAAGTCGCAGCCACAGTATAGTTTGTTAGCAAAGGTGCCTTGTCACCCCGCTTCATCTTAACCCACCATTCGGAAACCGCTGCAACCATTTTAGCCAGCCAATGTGGGATCCTTCTCCCTGACATCTCGTAACCCAGTTTCCTGCAAATATC
>PVMK01128632.1_pt1 | contig 42502 bp, 41 predicted proteins | sample 1853481 | NCBI WGS metagenome assembly PVMK01 (sample SAMN08533507, study PRJNA380276) | Marine sediment metagenome, whole genome shotgun sequencing project.
GGAGCGATTTTGGACGCTTGAGCGCAGCGAAAGCGCCCGCAGGGTGACGCGCAGGATGCGCGGCATCAACGCGCTCGCTTGGAAAGCGAGTGTACGTTTATAGCGTACCGCGGGTTCGAATCCCGCCCTCTCCGCCAGGCACAAAAAAAGGCCCCATTTGGGGCCTTTCTGGTATCTGGCGAAAACATAATCTCCGCTTCAAAACGACGCCGACACGTACACCGCCGGCCCATAATACTCAAGATCAAACTCACCGTTCAGGTTCGAACCTTGCGCTTCAACATTGACATTAAAATATCTCAGGCCAAGACCAAAGCCGAAATGTCGCCACGGTTTCCAGTCAATATCTGCGTCAATCTCGACCAGGCTGCCGTCGATATTGTCAATTTCAATCGCGAATCCGATAACCTGGAATCTGGCAGCAATTTTTTCACTGAACGCATATGAATACGATACTCCGAAATGTGGCAGCGGTGCCGTCACGTCTTCTGACTCAAGTGGCGGTGTTTGCGCTCCCGGGCAGCCGGGTGGCATCTCGCCCAGACTAACGTCACACACCGCTCCCATTAGCTGCAGCCCCACTGACATGTCGGCGATGTGCAGCCCGGCTTTTAGTTGCAAGTTCGCGCGCTCGCTGCGCTTAAGCGAGAATCCATAAGTCAGTCTACTCACGCCGACATCGAATGCCGAATTGATCGATCCGCTCTCAATGATCAGGTCACCGACCTCTATGGGCTCCGGGAAAAGATCGATGAATCCATCCCGATTCAGTTGAAAAAACTCAAATTCAATTGAGTTTCGCCGGGAAATCTTCCATTGCACGCCACCCCAGACGACGGATTCACCGTCGCTCACACCGAGCACGTCTTCAATATCGATGGGTGCTGGTGTCACAATGTCGCCGTTAATCGTAATCTTTGTCTTGAGTTGTGGCGAGAAACCACCCACATATACTCTGAATGGGTCGTTGAATCCTGCGTATTCACCTTTTTCCTGCGCTGCGGCCGGTAGTGCCAACCCGGTCAACAGAGGCAGGAATGCCATGAAAAACGTCGTTTTTCGCATAGCTGAATACCTGGATGGGCTATTTTCTACTGCACTTCTGTGTGGGTAACGTTGTATTTCTCTCATGTCGAAAATCCTGCATCCGAAGTCGGCGGTCTTTTTGTCCGCCCGCATCATATTGTTGGCGATAGTCCTTGTTGGACGTCACGACTGAGGATAGCAAATGCCTGAGTCATTACGAACGAATTCAATGCGCATAAAACAGGCAAACCTGTTCGATTTGAGGTCGCGGAACGGCTGGCCCTGGTCCACGCGTAAATCTCAATTACCGCTGTAACAGTTGATCAGGAGCAGCAACCCGCCCATTAACTATCGCAATAACATCACCCTCACCAAATGGTTGCCAGGCTTCATCCGTTAGCGGAACACTGGCAACAAGAACGACTTCCTGTTCCCCGCCTGTGACCGAGACACCGGTTGTCTCAGCGAACTGATCGGTTCTGCTACATTGCCGGCGCAACCAATAAAGACCCGGTGCACTGCACTTGCCATCAGCTTGCTTGCGTCGGTGGCCATGCGCAAAAATCACCTCGCCGTCGCAATAAAGAAAATTGGCCAACCCAATCTCACCGAGCTCTTTGGCAAACCCGGCGGCGATCTCCAATCGATCAGCCAGGGGCGGGGCCGCATTCGCGCTGTTCCACAATGGTTTGACGCGCTCCAGCAAAGCGCAAAACGCGATTTCTGAGTCGGTGTTACCTATAGGGCGAAAAGAGGTCGATTCAAACTGGCGTCGTTGTCGAACTTCCGGAACGTGTCCGTTGTGTGCAAATACATGCATGCGACCGCCCAGTTCGCGACTGAACGGCTGAGTATTTTTGATGGCAACCGCTCCATCAGTGGCCAATCGGATATGCGATATCACCAGACGGCTGTGTATCTTTTGCCGGGCGATAAATTCGGCCCATTTGCTTTTGCTTGCACACACCGTATCGCGAATAACCCGGACATCGTTCTCTTCGTAAAAAGCGATTCCCCAGCCATCGGTATGCGGACCACTCTCGCCACCGTGTTCAGCCAGTACGCTGAGCGATAAACTGACCGTAGCACCCTCGCGGCCAGACATTGCGAACAACTCACACACCGAACCGTCTCCTTTTTCGTACCCGATTCTGCATTCTGCCATTCGCGCAGAATTTACGCTGCGGACCCACGTTAAAATGACTAAATCCTCTCAACTTACTTGAAGAAGATAATCGAAGTTATAGAAAAAATTGCAATTTAAAATCGCAGTGAAATTTGTTGCACGAAAAACTGTTGCGTTTCCTTCTGGCAGGGCTAAATTCGATGATGAGGCGAAAGCCTCAGCGCCAGCAAGTTCGCTTGTTGACAACCGCCCTGCGAATGGAGGTCCGAGCCTTCGCCAGTGTTGGGGGCGGTGGACGCAAAAGGCAGAACCTGGAGCAAAGGTGAGAAGCGCAAGCGGATCAGCGGAGCAATAGGAACACTTTGAGGAACTCGGAAAGAATCAAAAGTGCTATGCCAGGTAGCCCGATACAAGAACAGATTCGGGTTTTGACCCGGGAAGCCAGCCGCAAGGAGGGTGAAACGGGGAAGAATCGGAAAAACGAGACTAGCAGACCTACCTTCGCGTCCTCAATTTTCAAAAAGCCGCCATCGGCGGCTTTTTTTTGAGTGTGATTCGCCGCCATCGGCGGCTTTTGTGAGTGTGTGATTTGCTGCCATCGGCGGTTTTTTTTGCGTCAGCCTGGTACCAGCTGCCGATAGAGTTCGATCGTCTGTCGCGCCGTTTCTTCAACCGTGAAATCATTACGGATGCGTTCCTGCGCAGCGACGCTCATGCGCTGGTGTAATTCCCGATCGTTGTAGAGTTCCAGAATCCGGTCCGTAATAGGTTGCGGCTCACCAGGTGGCACAACAAATCCTGATTCGCCCTCAATAATCAGTTCCGGACTACCACCAGAATCGGTGACTATCGGCACAGCGCCGCCGATCATTGCCTCAATAATGCCGCGCGGCAAACCTTCGCGTCGTAACGATGGCAGAACCGAGACATCGCAATTGGGCAATATCCAGGGCATCCGCTTGAGAAATCCGAACAGGTGTATATTGCTGGCATACTGATTTGCTGCGACCAGTTTTTGATGCTCTGGCTTGTCCATGTAGGTGCCCGCCAGCAGAAAGTGAATGTCCAGACCAGCAGGCAGCCTGTTAATTGCCTCAAGCAAAACGGGGATACCTTTTCGACGTACGCCGCGCGCAGTACAGGCAACTACAAAACTGTTTTCCGGTATACCGAATTGTTGCAAATCTTCGAATGGCGCTACATACCAGTCAGGGTTATGGCCCTTGTGAATGGTGACCGGAACGTCCCGCCGCATGCGAATGCCCGGCATGCCGAGTTGCAGAAGGTTTTCCCGAATCGCTTCGCAAACGCAGATGATCCGATCTATTCGCGGATTGAGCAGATATAACCAGGACTGTGGGCTGGTGTAGCTCAAATTGCCAACGATGCCGCGGTAGGCGACCAGCTTGACATTCATGCCGATCGACGCGAAAAGACCGTTCATCGTGGCGCGTTTGTCGAGCATATGCAGGATGTCATACGGTTTGCTCTGCAATTCGCGGCGCATCATGCGTATGCATGCCGGACTGATCTTGCCCTTTAATTTGTAGCCAATGGTGGGCACACCTGCGGCTACCAATGCCTGGTAATTTGAGGATCCCGGCCAGGTGATGACGTTAATATTGATGCCGGATTTATGCATCTGGATGAATGAACCGGTTTCAGCCGGGTCACTCTCGCCATTGACACAAAGGACTCGCAAGGGTCTGTTCATATGCGTGTGTCTGGCGGCTACCTGAGTTCGGATTTCGGCAGGGTCTTCAATTTCTTGTCAAAGACGACGATAGAGTCGTAAAAAGCGATGCTCTCAAGATTGGCTGCCAGGTAACTCAACTCCAGCTCCTGCACCGCGTCTGCATGCCCGAGACGGAAGTTCGTTTCCTTACGGTTGAAGTAGGGCTCATGGAGCATATCGATCATCTGCTTTGACAGCTCGATAAATGTTTCCGGGCTGTCGACGTGCTTGATCCAGTAATTCGTGTGCGTGTCCTCAACCATGTAACAGCCACCGTCTTTTAATGCTGAACGAAACAACGCGCCGAAGCTGATAATCTGATGGTGTGTTTTATGGCTACCGTCATCGAGAATGATGTCGAATGGTCCGAACTCGCCGCTCACTTCCGCGAGGAAATTTGGATCAGCCTGGCTGCCAATCCTGACGTAAACATTCTTATCCGCAATTTCATGAGCTTTGCAGGACTTATCTATATCAATGCCGACTATCGTTGAGTCCGGGTGAAAATACTCCTTCCACATGCGCAATGAGCCACCGCGGAACACGCCAATCTCGAGCATTTTTACAGGTCGATCCCGGTACCGTGCAAAATGCTTCATATAAATTTCGAAATAATGATGCCATTTGTGCACGTTGGTGTCGGCGGCAAAGATATCGAACAGGTCGTTGCGCGGTATGTTCTGCGTAGCTCTGACAGTGACTTTCTCGGTTAGCTCGGCCGGAAACAATTCCGATGTTTGCAGTGATTTGTCGGCAAGAAGTTGTGGTGCCTTCGTCAGGAGCAAGCCGAACCTGATCAGCAGTTTGTTCAGTAATTTTCTCATGAAGTCTCCGGCGGCATCAGTTTGTGGGTCGGACGGGCAATTTTGTTCGGTGTCTTTCCGCGGCCGCATGATGCCGTAAAATTACACAGAAATCAGGCGTTTTCGTTATTGGTCCCGCCGCAGTCGGGGCGTGTATACCCTTAGACAGCCACGATTCGGGACTGTACCATGCGGGCATTCCTGTGTGCCGGTTCGCAATTGAATTTTGCACGGATTGCCGGTCGCCATAAAACTGCTTACGCCCGCGGGGTCTGAAGGTGCAAATATTGTTAACGGGAGGCTCCGGACTCCTGGGAACCGAACTGCAGAAGCTCGACGCCGATCTGCTGGCGCCGTCGCATGCCGAGCTCGATATATGCGATGCGGCTGCAGTTGCGGGCTACGTGGCCGCGCATTCGCCTGACGTCATATTGCACGCCGCCGCGATTACCAACAATCGGGATATCGAGGCCGATCCTGCGACCGCCCTGGAGGTCAATATCAAGGGTACCGTGAACCTGGCACAGGCCTGCCTTGGAACGCGGATCCGGCTGGTTTTTCTTTCGACCGACTATGTGTACAAAGGCGAAAATGGCAACTACGTGGAATCTGACGAGCTCTTGCCGTCGAACCTGTATGCATGGACCAAGCTTGCCGGTGAAGTGGCGGTGCGAGCCGTGCCGAATCACCTGATTATTCGCACCAGTTTTGGCGGCACTACGTTTGCTTATCCAGCAGCATTCGCTGACAAGTGGTCGTCGAAAGAATATGTTGATGTTGCGGCACCGAAAATTTTGCGTGCTGCGATCGGGCCGATCACCGGGGTGCTGAATATTGGTGGTCCGCGTCGTACAATTTATGAATATGCAAAAGAGCGAAATCCAGATGTGAAAAAAATCGAAAGACAGCAATCGGCGCATGACTCGCCAGCCGATACTTCGTTGAACCTGGATAAATGGACTGCAAGCGAGGAGGGCAAGGGTGTCGTCAGGGCGGTGAGCAAGTGCCGGGTATGTGGCAGCGAGGATTTGCTCAGATACCTGGACCTTGGAATGATGCCGCTGGCAAATAACCTGGCCCCGAGTGCCGCTGCCGCGCGGCAAATGCAACGATTTCCGATGCAGGTTCAGTATTGTCAGGACTGCTCTTTGTCTCAATTAACCGTCGTCATCGATCCGCGCGAAATGTTTTCGCATTACACCTATCGGTCCTCTATTAATAAAGGCTACGTAAAGCACTGCCGGGAAATGGCGATTTCAGTCGGCAAAAGCCTGTCACTGGTGGCAGACGATCTGGTCGTCGACATTGCTGGCAACGATGGCGCATTGCTGGCCGAGTTCAAGGATGAACTGGGTGTTAGCGTCGTTAATGTTGATCCGGCAGAAAATATTGCTGCAATTGCAGAATCTATTGGCATCACAACGATTACTGACTTCTGGTCAGCTGATGTCGCCGATGAAATTCTGCGGAGTCACGGCCAGCCGAAATTAATTACGGCCACCAATGTATTTGCTCATGTTGATGACGTACGCGGTTTTGTTTCTGCTGCAAAACTTTGCCTGCATGAAAAAGGCGCGCTAATGCTGGAGTTTCCCTACGGCGTTGATTTCATCGAGCATCGGGAATTCGATACGATTTATTTCGAGCATCTTAGCTACGTCCTTATTGAACCGGTCCGGCGGCTTGCCGCAACACTGGGGATGAACGTGTTCGACGTGCAGAAACAGGATATTCATGGCGGTACGGTCAGGGTCTTTATCGGCCGCGAAGGTGCACATGAGATATTGCCGTCGGTAAGCAAATTCGTCACCGCTGAAAAAGACGGCGGCTATCATGACTCTGCAATCTACAGGCAGTGGAACAGTGAGATCGACGCCTTAATCGACGAACTTTCCAATGAGCTTGGATCATTGAAGCGTGATGGTGCGAAGATTGCTGCGTTTGCTGCGTCTGCGAAGGGCAATACGCTGCTAAACGCCTGCCGCATCGACTCGGCGACTATTGACTACATCGTAGACGACACGCCGGAGAAGATCGGCAGGTTTTCCCCGGGTAATGGCATTCCGATCGTTGATCGCTCGGTATTGTCAGCCAATCCGCCAGATTACCTGGTCATACTTGCCTGGAATTTCGCGCGCGAGATTATGGAGAGCACAACCGAATTTGCGGCAAACGGCGGCAAGTACATAATTCCGATTCCTGCGTTCGAAATATTGGCTGGCAGCAGCGGAGGTAAGGGATGAGCAAGTCAAACAGGAAGGGGATCATTCTCGCGGGTGGTACCGGATCACGATTACACCCGCTGACCTTGTCTGTCAGCAAACAACTAATGCCGATCTACGACAAGCCAATGATCTATTATCCGTTGTGGACGCTTATGTCGGCCGATATCAGGGATATTCTGATCATAACCACGCCGGAAGATCAGGCAGCGTTTCAGAAATTGCTCGGCGATGGCAGCCAGTGGGGGATATCGTTGTCTTATGCAGTGCAACCTTCACCAGATGGCCTCGCGCAAGCCTTTCTAATCGGCGAGAAGTTTATCGACGGCGGTTCGGTCGCGCTGGTTCTAGGCGATAACATTTTTTATGGTCACGGGCTCGCTCGGCAATTGCGCGCGGCAGCAGAACGACCCGATACGGCAACTGTGTTTGCCTACCATGTGAATGACCCGGAACGTTACGGCGTTGTACATTTCGATGAAAACGGGCGAGCGCTCGGTATCGAGGAAAAACCGGCCGAGCCGAAATCAAATTACGCTGTGACGGGTTTGTATTTTTATGACGCTCGCGTCGTCGATTTGGCGAAGGGACTCAAGCCTTCGGTGCGCGGCGAACTCGAAATCACCGATTTAAATCGCCTTTACCTGCAGCAGGATGCACTGCAGGTGGAAGTGATGGGGCGGGGCACCGCCTGGCTGGATACTGGCACACACGATTCGCTCCTCGAGGCCGCACAGTTTGTGCAAATCATAGAACACCGGCAGGGCCTGAAAATTTGCTGCCCCGAGGAAGTCGCGTTCAGGAACGGTTACATCGACGCACAGCAGGTCGCGGTCCTTGCAGGGAATCTTGGCAAGAATGGCTACGGTGAATATTTGATGGCAATGCTTGAGGACACGACTTTCTGATGGAGTTCACGGCAACTCAGATTCCCGATGTGATCGTAATCGATCCGGTTGTTTTCGAGGACCCGCGCGGCTTTTTTATGGAAACGTGGCAGGCGCGAAAATTCAAAGATGCCGGCATCGATGCAAGCTTTGTGCAGGACAGTCAAAGTCGCTCGGCGCAGGGCACAGTTCGCGGTTTGCATTATCAAATCAAGCAGGCGCAGGGAAAACTGATTCGTGTCATTCAGGGCGAAGCATTCGATGTGCTGGTCGACCTGAGGAAATCATCGCCAACCTTTGGCCAATGGGTTGGGGAGGTGCTGTCTGCCGGGAACCGGAGGATCATATGGGTACCGCCAGGATTTGCACATGGCTTCCAGGTACTCAGTGATTCCGCTGATTTCGAATATCGTTGCACGGACTACTACGCGCCGGAGCACGAGCGGACGATACTCTGGAATGACCCTGATCTCGGTATCGACTGGCCCCTGCAGGATGGGCAGGAGCCGCTGATGTCGGAAAAAGATCTGGCCGGCGTGGCTCTGAAAGATGCAGAAGTCTATGAATAAAGTACTCGTGACAGGTGGTGCCGGATTTATCGGCAGTAATTTTGCCCTCTATTGGGCGATGAAATATCCCGATGATCGACTCGTCATTCTCGACGCGCTTACTTATGCTGGCAACAAAGCGAATCTTGTCGAGCTGGAGGGGCTGGATACTTATCGATTCGTGCACGGCAACATTGGCGACCAGGCTTTAGTCGAGTCGCTGATGCTCGATGAAAAAATTGACCTGATCGTTCATTTCGCTGCGGAGTCACATGTCGATCGCTCAATCCATGAACCTGACGCATTCATTCAGACCAATGTTTTGGGTACGCACAACCTGCTTAAAGTGGCTCGCGAGGTTTGGCTGGAGCGCGATGACGCTCCCTCATGGCACCGTTTTCAGCACGTATCGACCGACGAGGTCTACGGTACGCTGGGTCCGGATGATCCCCCTTTCACCGAGACCACAGCGTATGCTCCCAACTCTCCGTACGCTGCAAGCAAAGCGGCGTCCGACCACCTGGTGCGTGCTTATCACCACACCTTCGGGCTGCAGGTGACAACCAGCAATTGCTCAAATAACTACGGTCCATATCAGTTTCCGGAAAAACTCATACCGCTGATGATAGTCAATGCGCTGACAGGTGAACCAATGCCTGTTTATGGAGATGGCTCAAATATTCGCGACTGGTTGTACGTCGACGATCATTGTCGTGGCATCGACCTCGTTATCAAAAAAGGCGCAATAGGTGAAACTTACAATATTGGCGGCAACAACGAATGGACCAACATCGATATCGTCAAACAGATCTGTACGCATATCGACAATATCTTTGCGGCCGACAGCGAATTACGCAGCACCTTTCCGGATGCGCCTGCTGCTGCCGGAAAACCTACGGAATCATTGATCACTTACGTCAAAGACCGGCTTGGTCACGACTGGCGATATGCAATTGACGCAACTCGCGCGACCAACGAGCTGGACTACGAGCCCGTTGAAAGTTTCGAGTCCGGATTACAGCGCACTCTGCAGTGGATGCTCGATAACGAGCCCTGGTGGCGCGCGGTGATGGACGGCAGCTATCGCGACTGGATTGAGAAAAACTACCAGGATGAGGCGTAGATAGTCGACGTCAGAGCAATTGAGATTGAAGTGCGGACATAATTGACAGGTGGCTTAAAGCGAACCAGGACAACCCGGCAAACAACCAGACAAGTAGCCCAATAAACACAATACTCTCCGCGTATAGAAAGCGTTTTTTTCCTCTTCGGTATGTGAAACCCTGTCTCTTGAAGCTGGATGGCATGATTTTTTGCCGATCAAATGTCTCGACTTTCAAATGCGGCACCAGGACAGGCGCGAAAAACTTACCTGTTTGATAAAGCAGGATTTCAACGACAAAGTGGAACAGAAGTTCGAGTACAAACTGCATAGCGGGTGCCGCAAATTTATGTACTCATTAACTTACAAAATATTGCGCGTAAGCTCTGTGATCTGCATCTCGCCAGGCGTAATTTCGTTGTAGTATTGCGGTGCCGGTGTTCACTTAATTAACTTATTTTCGCTCGGGTTGGTCTGTAGATACGCCGGTCAATTCAAATAAATTAATTAAGTGAACACCGGCACCGAAATACTGTGACTTTCCTTTTGTGCCTGAACCTATTACATCACCGCGCGGAGAAACTCCGCTAAATCGCCTTCGAACGTTTCCTGACTGTACCAGGATACGAATTCTCTGGGCGCAGCACCCGTTGTGCGCAATCTCAGGCTATCCGAATCTGTAAGCAGCTGAATTTGCTCGAGCGTTACCTGGTAGTAAGCATCCGCCGAGTCCGTAAAGAGTTTTTGGTACACGGGCTCGCTGGTGCCAATGACTGCTGGCGTCCAACCTGCAACATCAAGTTCCAGACTCTCATCATTAGCTGTTAATACGATCGTTTCGAAGCCTTCTGGATGGTTGTCCGAATTTGCACCCTGGTCTACTAACGTGATTCCAAGCCACAGGTAATACTGGAGCGTCCCCATTTGATTGACTTCAAGCACACCAATCTGCAGGTAGTCTCTTCTGGCTTCCCGGTTAAGCGGCGTGTCCGGAGACATAACCAGCGGCGTTCGACAGTAGGTAACTGTTACGGCGGTCAACTCATCCAGCTTTTCAATGACGGTTGGTTGCACTGCTGTGCAGGCAGACAGAATGGCGAGAACGGCCAGCGAAAGTGATGTTTGCCAGCGCAGGCTGCGTATCGATCTCATTGTGCTTCTGTCCTGTTGGCCAGCGCTCGCGGACTGAGCCACTCTCCGGTGTCCATTACACCTGAATAGTAGCGGAGAAGCCCGCTAAGCATCTTGCTGCGAACGCGCAGCGTCGGAACCCTGCCGAATGTAACCAGGTCCAGTATTGCGGCAACAATAAGCATCGGCAGTCTTAGCAGCACTATCAGCGCATGCATCAACCAGCGCTGCAAACCGTGCGTGTGATTTGACGTGTAAACATGCTTGGAAATAATAACCTCCAGTTTCGTCATGGATTTCACCTCGACATTCAACCGACTGGATCCGCCGTGTGCGTGTGTTACCTGTACGTTCGGTGTAAATGCTGTCAGCATGCCCAGTTCGTGTGCACGCTGGCACAGGTCAGCATCTTCAACGTACATCCAGTAGTCCTCTGACCAGCCGCCTATTGCATCGAAATCCGCGCGATCGATAAGCAGGACTGAGCCCGTTACCCAGTCACAGTAGGTAAGTTTGTCGTAGCGTGCGCGAGGATCAGGAAAACTGGAGGGCAGGATAAAACGCAGCAATGCTTTCACCGTCTTGCTCTGGTTAAGCAAACTGGGAAAATCATCGAACACCTTCTGCGGGCGACCGTTCTTGTCGACTTGCGCGGGCGCCAGTATCGCGACGTTCGGATTATCGGCCTTTTCCTTTATCAGAGATCGAATGTCATTGCAGCTGGCAATCACGTCCGGGTTCATGAAAAGCAGCTGCGTACCAGTGGCATTTTCCACACCCATGTTGCAGGCATAGCCGAAGCCGCTGTTGTGAGGATTAGCCACAAACACAGCCCACGGATAATCCGCCGCGAATTTTTCCAGCGTTTCAGGTTGCGACTCATTGTCGACGATGATGATTTCCCAGTTCGCCGGGAAGTCGGGCCTGAGTGCGGCCAGTGCCGCTTCGAGATGCCCCCACGACCGATAGTTAACTGTAATGATGGATAGGTTCACGTGCCTTGCGCGCTGTAACTTTTGTTGAGCGACAAATAGTAAACAACGAGTCCTGCAGCGATAATGCCGAGCCCGAATAATCCCTCTACCGGCCGGTTTACCAGTACAAACCAGAGCGTCCAGCCGGTTAGTGACAGATAGATCAGCGGCGGCAGCGGGTAAAGAAAGGTTTTATAGGGGCGCGGCAGATCTGGTTGTCGCTGGCGAAGTACGAAAATACCCAGGACGGTTGCGAAACTGTTAAGTGCCAGCGTGAAGCCGGCGAAGACGAGTATTGATTCGAAACTCGATGACAAAATAAACAACACGGCAAGAAAAGACTGAAGGTAGATCGCTCTGCTCGGGAGACCATCTTTGTTCTTGTAGGCCAGAAATCGCAGCGCCGAAAAGTCTTCACCGACCACCTGTAAAACACGGGGGCCGGCTATGGTCATGGCGCTGACAGTTGATATGAGTAGTAAAGCCAGTATGAATCCGGTGACACGCCCCCCCAGGTTACCGAATGCTGCCTCGGCTGCGATGAAGCCAACCTCGACCTGGCCACTCATGTCATCCATTGGCGCAACATACAAAAAAACGAAGTTGAGACAGATATACAGCAGCATCACGACCAGTGTGCCGCTGAGTAGAATCACCGGGAGCGTTTTTTGCGGGTCTTCCAGTTCGCTGCTGAGATAGGTTGCCGCGTTCCAGCCGGTATAAGCATAGCTGACGTAGATCAGTGCAACTGCAAATGCGCCGCTGGTCATGATTGCGCCATCGCCCGCTTTTGGCAGGAACTGCACTGGCTGAGGCTCGTCAACAATCACCAGCGCAATAAGGCAAAAGCCGAGAATAACGCCTATCTTCAGGATCGTGAATACAACCTGCAGGCCACCGCTGCTACGGCGATTAGAGCTGTGTATGACTGTCAGTACGACGACGAGACCCACCGCCAGAATTTTTTGCAGCCACGCAGACGACTCTCCCGGCATAATTGAAGTCGCATAAACGGCGAAAGTTATTGCAGCAAGTGCGGTTGGGCCGGCGAAGCCTATCGTCGCCGAGACCCAGCCTGAGACGAAGCCTGCGGCAGGGTGATAAATCCGCGACAGGAAGTTGTATTCGCCACCCGAGCGGGGCATCGCGGCCCCCAGTTCGGCATAGGTCATCGCACCACAAACGGCGACGACGCCGCCAATCGCCCATAACATAAGCAATGGAAATCCTGAGCGGATATCCAGGAGCTGAAAGCCAAGGCTCGTAAATACCCCAGTGCCGATCATATTGGCGATTACTACGGCGATAACGGTCGTATATCGAAATTTATCCGCAGACATGGTCCGGCATGTGCCCCTTAATTATGCTCAAACGACAATGGAAAAATCGTCGGCATCTTCGTGAAATGCAAATCGTTCGCGAAATTTTTCTAATGCATCAATGTCGAGAGTTTTGCTGACGACACCTGTTTGGTCATCCAGATTAGCCAGCTCCTGACCAGCATAGTCGATGATGGCGCTGCCGCCTGTATAGGGGATGTCATTACCATCCACACCAGTACGGTTGACGCCAACCACGTAGGAGAGGTTCTCTATCGCGCGGGCGCGTAGCAGGCTTTCCCAAGCGTAGTGGCGACGGCTTGGCCAGTTGGCGACGTATAGCAGCAAATCATAGTTATTTCGATTGCGACTCCATACGGGGAAGCGAAGGTCATAACAAACCATAGGACAAATACGCCAGCCGTTAATCTCGAAGCTTATGCTTTTGTCGCCGGCTGCAAAATGGTGTTGCTCATCTGCCAGGCGAAAAAGATGGCGCTTGTCATAGGCTGCTTCCTGGCCGCTCGGGTCGACGCAGATGAAGCGGTTATAGAATTTATCATTCTCTGCGATGATCAGGCTGCCGCAAACGGATGCATTTTTCTCAGCAGCCATTTCTTTCATCCAGGAGACTGACACACCGTCCATTGATTCGGCATACGGTTCCGCATCCATGGTGAAACCGGTTGTGAACATTTCTGGCAGGACGATCAGGTCAGTTTGATCGTTCAGTTCATGCAGGACATTTGCGAAGTGCTCACGATTCTTTTGGGCGTCGTGCCAATGCAGATCCGCTTGCACGATGGAGACGGTTAAAGCTTGCATAATCTTTCAGCCGCCTGCTCCAGCATATCGTCGTTTTTCGCGAAACAGAATCGCAGCAGCCGGTCATCTGATTTTTTCTTGCAAAAGACTGATACCGGAATCGATGCGACGCCAATTTCCCTGGTGAGCCTGCTGGCGTAAGCAACGTCGTCTTCGTCTGTAATGGCGGAATAATCGAGGATTTGGAAGAAGGTACCGTTGGCCGGGCGAAAACTGAAGCTGGAATCTTTCAGCAGCTCACAAAAATGATCGCGTTTCTGTTCGTAAAAAGCAGGGAGTGCCGCATAGTGTTCCGGCGTGCGCTGCATGTATTCCGCGAGCGCGTGCTGGATAGGCGTAACGACGGCATAACACACCCATTGATGAATCTTGCGAAATTCAGTGGTCAGTGCAGCCGGAGCGACGCAGTAACCAACCTTCCAGCCGGTGGCGTGGTAGGTCTTGCCAAAAGACGAGATTATGAAGCTTCGTTGCCACAGCTCGTCATGTTTCAACAGGCTTTCATGCGTAGCGCCATCGAAAATAATATGTTCGTAAACCTCATCCGAGAGCAGGTACACAGAGGTATCGCGAACCACATCTGCCAATGTGTTCAAATCTTCTGCGGTCAGGATAACGCCGGTCGGGTTGTGCGGAAAATTTAATATAATCAATCGGGTACGTTCGTTGATCGCATCTTTCAAGCGTGCCCAGTCGATATGAAAGTCGGGCTGTTCGTCACTCACAACCAGCGGGATATGCTTGCACGTGCCACCTGCGAGCGTCACTGCGGGCTCGTAGGAGTCATAGGCAGGATCAAATACGATGACTTCATCGCCGGGACGGACTGCTGCCTGGATCGCGCTGAAGAGTCCCTCGGTCGCGCCATCGCACACTGTTACTTCTGCATTGGCGTCTACTTTTCTGCCGTACAGCATGCCGACCTTGCTGGCGATCGCATCGCGCAACGATGGTACGCCGAGCATCGGTGCGTACTGATTCGCGCCATTGTTCAGGTACTTCGTGACCAGGTCGAGGAGCTCCTGGTCGGGATCGAAACTCGGGAAGCCCTGCGATAAATTGATCGCATTGCATTCTTCCGAGAGCGCACTCATGACGGCGAATATTGTTGTGCCGGTATCCGGCAGTTTGCTGTCCATAGTGTTGTTGGTACCGATTCAGGTTAGCGGCGGGATGGTCCAGCCATCGGGTTGCGGTCCCTGGTCCGCGATAATTTCCCGATGGTGGCTCCAGGTGATACTGATCGCCTCGGGTGTACCGATACCGGCACCGCGTGGATCGCCACCCGGACCAAACCAGTGATTTTGCGGTGCGCCTGTCGTTCGTCCCCGGATGCCGCAGTAGGTCGTGCCGTTCACAGTCGCACCCAAAACGGCGTTTTGGAAACTGACGTCCTTGCTGACGACCGCCGCAGTCAGGTGATGCGACATTCGTTCGAGGATATTCAGAACGGTCGGCAAATCATCGTCTCCCCAGGTGACGATCACCTGGAACGGGCCGAACAGCTCTGTCGTAACAAGGCCGAAATGCTCCCCGGCAACAGCGCCAAGCGGAACCCTGACTGCGGTTGGCTCAAAGGCGCCGTAACAATCCGGGATCGAATGTCCGCTAAGTGTTTTGCCACCGAACAATAATTCTGCACCTGGAATGGCGGCTATTGCATCCACGTGTGCATGCATCTGCTCGTTAGTCCAGGTGAGCACCGGCCCGATAGAAAGATCTGCCAGGTTACGCCGAGCTGCAAGCGTTTTTAGCTTTGGCAGCAGCGCATCAGCCCAGTTGTCGTGAGCAAAAACGATGCTTTCCGCCGAACATTTTTGCCCCGTTCCGTTATACGCGTCCTCATCACATTGCCAGGCAACGTAATCGAGCCACTCCGGATGATAGTCGGGGCCGATTACCTTCCAGTCGAAACCTGCATCCTCGATCCTCACTGCACCACTCATGACCTCTGACAGATGTTCCGCGACCGAGCTGGACCCCGTGAATTGCAGCAGCCGGATATCGTCTTTCGCCGTATCAATGAGTTCACCCATACTTTTGCCGCGACAATGTATGACGTCCAGGTCACCCGGCGGGAGCCCGGCATGAATCAGCAGGCGCACAAATTGCTCCAAAACGACGCTTACCTTGGTTTCGGGCTTGTTGAGCGGCCTGTTACCCATCGCGAGGGCACCGACAAGTTGCAGCGCCGGAATTTCCAGCGGGAAATTAAAGGGCGCAATGATTACGACCGGTCCATACGGCCAGCGATAGCCGCGGGATTCCTGGCCGGTGTGGTTGCCTGGGTTCGAGAAACCGCGCGCCAGGAAACGCACGCCGTCGCCGGAAAAATTCTCCAGAAAGACACGCGTAACGACCACTTCGCCAAGGCACTGATTCCAGGTCTTGGGCATGACGCGCTGGATGAGCTTGGTGAAATAGTCCTCGACATGCTTCTCTGCCATTAATGCGGCTGCCCGCGCACATACCTGGCCGAGCATCACATAGCGATCCGGGTTCTTCAGTGGGTTGTGCAGGCCCGATTTCGGGCAACTGCGTAATCCTTCGATAAATGGTGCGTGATTCTGTGTCTCTGGCACCTGCAACATTACCTGGCCGGTCATCGGGTCGATAATGTCGTCATAGCCGGCATCACTGTCCTGCCATTGTCCACCGACGAGATTTTGCAGCTTTTCTGGATTATCTGCCGTCATACCGTCAAACGGATCAACGGTTGCAAACTCGGGCACTCGGGACATTCTGCTCTCCTGATTATTGTTATTGGTAGCGCCGGGCAGGGGGCGTTGGGCAAACGAGAGAATAACAATGTCTGGCCGCGCGTACGAGTCCATGGATGGACTCGGTAGAGCGAAGCAGGAGCCCGAGCCGGGAGCGAAGCAGGATGCCCGAGCTGGGCGGGTCTTTTTTCGCAAGTCATTGCGAAACACCGTTGTGTCCGGCGCGTGTTGGAGTGATAATCGCCGCCGGTCCGCGTTGGTCACCCCGCGACGGCCAGTCGTTAACCCCGTCAGGCCCGGAAGGGAGCAGCGGCAGCGATGACGCCGGGTGCCGGGGAGCGGCTGGCGCGGGCCACTTTCACAACATGCCAGGCGGAGAAATCCGCATTGAAGCAAATAGTCCAACAAACCTACCTTGTTGGACTACTAGCCCGGACCATTCATGAATTGCCGCGATGATTGCACCCCAAGAGTACTTCCTCGGTTTGTCTGGCGACAATCCTCACGGCGCACAGAGCATTGTTCGCACACGGGTTTTTCCGACCGAGCGGAATACGAGTGTGTATTCCCGAGAGAGGAAAAGCCCGTGTGCGAACAAGGATCCTGCAAGGGCGCGAGCACATTCATGAATAGTCCGGGCTAGGTCCGGCGTGCGGCTTTGGTTACACTGTCCGATCTCGTGGCAATTGTCCGCTGGCATGCCATGAATCTTGAATTTCACTGGTTGATCTATGAGTTATTTAGCACTCGCGCGTAAATGGCGACCGAAAAACTTTGCCGAAACGGTAGGGCAGGAGCATGTGCTCAGAGCGTTGACCAATGCACTGGACAGCGAGCGACTGCATCATGCCTATTTGTTCACCGGTACCCGCGGTGTCGGCAAGACTACGATCGCGCGTATTCTGGCTAAAGCGCTCAATTGCGATAACGGCATCACTTCAGAGCCGTGCGGGGAATGCAGCGCGTGTACCGAGATCAACGAGGGGCGATTCGTCGATTTGATCGAAGTCGATGCTGCATCCAAGACCAAGGTCGACGATACGCGGGACCTGCTCGATAACGTCCAATACGCTCCAGCTCGGGGTCGATTCAAGGTTTACCTGATCGATGAAGTGCACATGTTGTCGAAAAGCTCGTTCAATGCCTTGTTGAAGACGCTGGAAGAACCACCGCCGCACGTCAAGTTTTTGCTGGCAACGACAGATCCGCAAAAACTGCCGATTACAGTCCTGTCGCGTTGTCTGCAGTTCAATCTGAAACGCCTTACGCCAAAACTGATCCAGGATCGCCTCGAACTGATCTGTAAAGAAGAAAAGATCAAGGCAGACCCGGCAGCGCTGGCATCACTCGCGCGTGCGGCTGATGGCAGTTTGCGTGATGCATTGAGCCTGCTCGACCAGGCTATTGCCTATTGCGGTGGCGATGTCGACAACGATGCGGTCGGTGTGATGCTGGGCACCATCGATCGCCAGCACGTAAACAGGCTGCTGCAATTGCTCGCTGGCGGGGACGCTGCCGGAATTATCGCCGCGATAGCCGGGATTGATGAGCAGTTCCCGGACTACGCAAGATTACTGGACGATCTGGCAGCCACGTTGCAACGTATAGCGATTTACCAGGTCGTTGGCGCTGTCGATTTCGGCGATGATATGGATGAGACCGAGCTTGCCGCGCTTGCCGGGAGTTTGTCACCAGAGGACGTACAACTTTTCTATCAAACTGCAATCATGGGACGTCGCGATCTTTACCTGGCACCTGACCCGAGAAGTGGCGCCGAGATGACGTTGCTACGCATGCTGGCTTTTCAGCCGGGCGGCAGCCCGGGCCAGTCCGTTGAGCGACCGGTTCGCCAAAAAAAGCCGGCAGTGACCGCTCAACCGAAACCGCAAGCGGCAGCACGTGAACAGAACAGCAGCGGAGAGGAAACGGTGACATCTGCTGCGAGTGCCAACACCTGGCACGAGCCGGTCTGGTCGGAACTAATTGAACAATTGGGCATCAATGGGGCAGTCAAGTTACTCGCAAGTAATTGTGCTTATGTTCGTCGCGAGAACAATGTCGTCCATCTGTGCCTGGACGGACGCTCTGAATCTCTGCTGACCAGCTCGAGACAAGCTGCGCTGTCAAAGTCTCTGGCAACCCATTTCGGCGAGCCCCTGAAGGTCGACATTGCAATAGACGTGGTCGCGGCGGAGACGCCGCTTCAGGAAGAGGCGCGGAAAGTAGATGAGGGTCGCGATGCAGCCCAGGCCGGTCTTGAGGCCGATCCGAATGTCAAAGCGCTTAAGGACATGTTTGGGGCACAACTCATACCAGAGTCTGTCGAAGTCTTAAGCAACAAATCTGCAGCAAACCAGGAGTAAACAGAATGAAAGGTGGCATCGGTCAGCTGATGAAACAGGCCCAGCAAATGCAGGCCGACATGCAAAAGGCCCAGCAGGAAATGGCTAACCTGACGGTGGTCGGCGAGTCCGGGGCTGGTTTGGTGAAAATAACCATGACCTGCAAACACGAGGTACGTGGTCTGGAAATTGATGACTCTCTTGTCGGCGATGACAAGGACATGCTTGAGGACCTGATTATTGCAGCGTTCAACGATGCTGTTCGCCGAGTGGAAAGTACAGTCCAGGAAAAATTCTCGGGTATGACGGCGGGCATGAACCTGCCGGCCGGATTAAAACTGCCGTTTTGACCAACTTCACCAATAACACTTCATAACTAATACGTGTCTTATTCCCCGCTTCTCGTTCAGTTGATCGACGCGCTGCGTTGCATGCCGGGCGTTGGTCGCAAGTCGGCACAACGAATTGCTTTTCATCTGCTCGAGCGCGACCGCAATGGCGCAGGCCAGCTTTCGGTGGCGCTTGCCGACGCCGTAAAGAGCATAGGCCATTGCAAACAATGCCGCATGTTCACCGAACACGAGCTCTGTAACATCTGCACCACGGCGGGGCGCGATGGTGGTCAGCTATGCGTTGTAGAGTCTCCGGCTGACGTAATGGCTGTTGAGGACGCCACTGGCTTCCGTGGACATTATTTCGTTCTGATGGGTCACCTCTCGCCCCTGGACGGCATTGGACCGGACGAGCTCGGCATGAGCATCCTCGAGACGCGACTTGGCGACGGGAATGTGCAGGAGTTGATCATCGCAACAAACCCGACGGTAGAGGGCGATGCGACAGCACATTACCTCGCGGACCTCGCCACGAAACACAAGGTCCAGGCGAGTCGTATCGCCCATGGGGTGCCGCTGGGTGGTGAACTGGAGTACGTTGACGGTGGTACGTTATCGCACGCGTTTTTTGGCAGGCGTGCGATTGATTGAGCGCCCGGGGCGAGCAACGACTTGAGTAATATTTCGCTATAAGGATTTTTCAGCTATGACCGAATCCGATTGTCTCTTTTGCAAAATCATTGCGGATGAAATTCCCGCCGACATAATCCATGAATCTCCTGACGCGATCGCATTCCGTGACATTAATCCACAGGCGCCGACGCACGTTCTGATCGTGCCGCGGCAACACATCTCGACCATCAATGATCTGGATGAATCCGATACAGATACGGTCGGCCAGCTCTTTCTTGCAGCACGGAATATCGCCAGGCAGGAAGGGTTTGCTGAGGATGGCTACCGGGTAACGATGAACTGCAACGCGGCTGCAGGGCAGACCGTTTTTCATATCCATTTGCATTTGCTGGGCGGTAGAAATTTCACCTGGCCGCCAGGCTAGTTATAGGGACGGAGCACGTGCTCCGTCCCCATCTGCTGTATGCCTTGGAGAAACGAACCTTGACAGAGTCAAACGAAAGGGATGAAAAGTCCGCCGCCGTTGAGCGAGTAAGTACCCATCGAGATTGGTCGACAAAGGCCCTGGCGATCGAAATCTTTTCGATTATTGTGGGTGTATTGCTGGCTTTGGGGTTAAGCGAGTGGAATGACGAGCGAAATCATAAGGCTCAGGCGCAAATCGCTTTGAAAAATGTATTGATTGAGGTGCGTTCAAACCAGGAACTACTAAATGTTATCCACGAAAACAACGTCATAACCATCGAGATAATAACCGATGAGCAGGTTGCCGAATCGAATAAGAATCGCAACTTCATTCCAGGTCTTCAATTACGCGAGACTGCCTGGGAAACATTCTTGACGACAGGCATGTCGAATTACGTCAGCTACGATACGATTCTGATGCTGTCCAAATTGTATTCGATTCAGCGTATTTACAAACAAACCGGAATGCAGCTGTTCGAGTCAACCATGAATGTGTCGGCCTATGCCACTGCGCTGGGCACAGAAATCGACAACATCCATTATGCCAAACAATTTGTCGGCCACTTTAAGTTAGCGAGTACGATCGAGACAGAGCTGCTATCGGCATACGAAAAAACGGCGGAGCAACTTGACGATTATGATTAGCGGCGGTAAGTAAGGCGCCCGCTGATTATTTGCCACTCTTTATTATGCCGATGTGCTGGCTCCGGACGATGTCGGTTTACTGCACCGTGAGCAACTCCAATCTCTGCAGTGCAGCCTTCATCTGTTCCACAATACCAGCGTATGCGATGTCCTCTGCATTGCGAAGTGCTATCTCGAACGCCTCTCGAGCGGCATTGAGATCACCTTCATATTCGTAAATCTGACCGAGCGTGACAGCGGTACGCGCCTTACCTGCAGGTGAGTCAATTTGCTCCGCAACATTTATTGCATACAGGATGTGCGGTTTCGCTTCCGTGATGCGTCCGGCGTCAACCAGTGCAGAAGCGAGGCTCGCAGCCGCGAACAAGCTCGCATCAATTGCGCCGGCCTCGATCCGCGCGACGAGCGATCGCTCGAAATATGGGATCGCCGCCGCTACGTCGCCGTTTAGCAGGTACACAAACCCCACATGGCGCTCGTACTCGCCGCGGAAAAAAGTGCGTTCGCCAGCTGTCTGATCCAGTGTCTTCGACTGCTCGAACAGGTTCCTTGCTTCCTGTAAATCGCCGCGCTGCATCTGAATCAGGCCGAGCCGATGAACCGCATCGGCCTCGCCATGTTGATCTTCAATTTCCTGAAACCGGACTTTCGCACCTTGTGCATATTTTGCTGCGCGGGGAAAGTCCCGTGCAGACATCTCTGCACGGTAGAAGTAGTCAGCGCGAGCCAACTCGATCTCGGCGAGTGCCGCCGCATCCGTCCGCTCGGCCAGTGACGCAGCTGCATCGATGTGCTCAAGCGCGCCAGCAACAGGTCGGGAATTGTGGTGGAGACCGATCCTGTCGTGAATTCGAGCCAGTTCGAGGTGGAAACTTATCGCGACGTGCCTGTGGTCAAAATTCCGCTCAACCTGCTGCTCGGCTAAGGACTTTGCTTCCGGGAGTTTGCCCTGGAGGCGAAGCGTCCTTACTTTATCGAGCGGAGTTTGCTGCTCGGCAAATGCGACGACATTGAGGAGGATGGACGCCAGGCAAATCACAACCAGCCGCGAATTCGTTTTCCTGTCATCGAGAAGAAATTCATAGACCATATCGCGTTTACCTGATCATCTTCAGTCCAGTCATCGGATGCTGATGTTCACCGTTAGTTCAAACTCAGTTGCGCTTGTCCGCCAGATCCTGAGATGTCGAAAGTAGTCTGCGAAAACTTTCATAGCGTCTTGCGCTGATCTGACCGCTCTCGACAGCGGATTTCACAGCGCAATCAGGTTCACGCAAATGCCGACAATTCGCGAAGCGGCAGTTCTGCCCATATTCACGGATTTCGCGAAACCCATGAATTACGTCATCGGGGCTTTCAATCACGGGCGCGTAATCGCGGACACCAGGCGAATCGATGACGGAGCCGCCACCTGGCAACATCAGCATTGCCGAATTGACGGTTGTATGTCGCCCCTCGCCGGTTGCGCCAGATATCTCTCTGACTCGCAGCCGGTCATCGCCGAGCATTTGATTGATCAGGCTCGACTTACCGACCCCGGACTGACCCACAATTATTGCCGTGTGTCCGCGCAGCAAGGCACTGAACTGTTCCATATTCGACCCATCGGTCGCGCTGCAACTAATTGTTTTATATCCGATTGTCTCGTAGTCAGCCAGAGCGGTGGCCGAAGAATCGGACGCTGCGTGTAAATCTGTCTTGTTAAACACCACCATTGCGGGAACGTCCATCAGCTCGGCAGCAGCCAGGTAGCGATCGACGATGAACCAGTCGACTGGTGGCGCTTCAGCGGCGACGACGACCAGAAAATCCAGGTTTGCGGCGAGTATCTCTGTTCGGCCGCGGCTATCGGGCCGTGTCAGTTCATTCATTCTTGGGCGGATATTGGTAATGAGCCACTCTGGTTCACCCGGCAGCGGCTCTGCGTCGACCCTGTCGCCGCAAACGGGGCGAATTTTCTTGCCCTTGATACGCGCCCGCACTTCAGCACCATCTGCCAGACGCAGCAACATCTGGCGACTGAAGGTCGCGATGACCAACGCCTCGTGAGTCGTATCAGGCGGCATCTGGCGCGCTTTGGTGCTGGTGTGTACGCATTACGCCGCAGTATGCCGACAGCCGGCGAGCCTTGCACCCCCGGGCACTGATACACTTCGCGCACGAAAACTGAAATTCAACTAAATGCCGGGAATTGCATGACCAAAGACCAGGATAAAAGTGCTGACGACAAGTCGATGAATCTGATCTGGATAGATCTGGAAATGACCGGGCTCGACACCGTTAACGACCAGATTATTGAAATTGCTACGCTCGTGACTGACCAGGATCTCAACGAAATTGCCGTTGGGCCGGTGCTGGCCGTTGGCCAGCCGAAAACGGTGCTGGATGCGATGGACGAATGGAACACGCGCCAGCATGGTGAATCAGGATTGACCGCGCGCGTGCTGGAGAGCGAGTTGTCCGTACAGCAAGCGGAATCGCAAACACTGGAATTTCTGGCAATGCACGTCAATGCTGGCGCGTCGCCGATGTGTGGCAACAGCATCTGCCAGGACCGCCGCTTTCTCGCCCGGCAGATGCCCGCGCTGGAGGAATTTTTCCACTATCGCAACCTGGACGTCAGTACGCTTAAAATTCTTGCGCAGCGTTGGGCGCCACAAGTTGCCAAAGGCTACACAAAAGAATCTTCGCACCGGGCACTGGACGACATTCGCGATTCCATCGCCGAACTTGTGTACTACCGTGGTGCATTCTTTGACCAAAGCGTGCTGCGCGAAAAATAATGCCTGAGAAACCCAACGCACCGGCGACCGGGCGCAACCAGGAGGTAATCCTGCAGGTGCTCCAGGATGAATTTTGCGACGCGAAATCGGTTCTGGAGATCGGCTCGGGGACCGGGCAGCATGCCGTCTTTTTTGCCGGCGCTCTGCCACACCTGGTCTGGCAGAGCAGTGATCGTGAGATTAATCACGATGGCATCAAGGCCTGGATCGATGATGCCGGCCTGGAGAATTTGCTGCTTCCGCTGGCGCTTGATGTCGAGGACACAGAAAAGCTCAATGAAACCTTTGATGCGGTATTTTCAGCGAATACGGCACACATAATGAGTTTTCAGGCTGTTAAATACATGTTTCGCCTCGTTGGGTCCTGCCTCACGAAGGAGGGCGCGTTCTGCCTGTATGGCCCGTTCAACCAGGACGGAGCGTTCAGCAGTCCAAGCAACGAGAAATTCGACGCATCGCTGAAGGCGCAGGATGGATCAATGGGAATTCGCGACCTGGAGGACCTGGACGCCCTGGCAGAGGCCAATGGCATGAGGCGAGTGCGGCTGTATGCAATGCCTGCGAACAATAATATCGCCGTTTGGCAAAAAGATCATAACGGCTAGATGCATGAATTCCGCTTCGATCAGTGGCAGGTCCGGCAATACTAGTCAAACCTGCCAATGCTTACAGGCGCCTTATTTTGCGGTTTCTCTGGTGCCGCAAATCACCATGTCATATAGTGGCGGCGTTACGAATGGGCGAATCTTTGCAATGATTAAAAAACAATTCCTGTCGCTATGCAGCGTGCTTTTCCTGGGCCTTGCTCTGTCAACTGCCGCCTTAGCGGAATCGGCATGGGTCAGTGACGTCTTTGAAGTCACATTGCGTACTGGTCCTACCACCAGCAATGCAATCCAGATGATGCTCGAAAGTGGCACCGAACTCGAAATTCTCGAAGAAGACGCGGAGGCCGGTTATACGCGGGTCAGAACAAACGGTGGCACAGAGGGCTGGGTACTCACTCGCTACCTGATGGAGGAAGCATCGGCACGACAGCAGTTGGAAACGTTGACCCGGCAGCTCACCAGTGCGAACGCTGAGGGCACGTCACGCGCGTCGCAGCTGGGTGCAATTCGCGGCGAGTACGACAGCGCCAAGCGACGCATTACAGAACTTGAACGCAGTGAGGCTTCATTACAGGAAGAGCTGGCGGAGATCCGCCGGACAGCGGCCAATACGCTGGCCATCGACAGTCAAAACAAGAATCTGCAACAGCAATTGACGGATACCGAAATCCAGGTAAGCGTTCTTGAGCAGGCAAACGACACACTTTCAGGCCAGACAACCCGCAACTGGTTTATCACCGGTGCGCTGGTGTTGTTCGGTGGTGTTTTACTGGGGTTGATCTTGCCACGCATGAAATGGCAGAAGAAATCGCGATACGACAGTTTTTAGCTGTGTGATTTGACCTGACCACACAGGCGCGCTAAAAAAAAGGTATCTTTCGCTTTAGCAAGCGCCCAAAAAAACCAACGTCATTGCAAGGAGCGAAGCGACGCGGCAACCTTTACCAGGTTGTCACCGTGCACGAAAGAAACCCCATTAGATGTCGAGAGGTTGCCACGCCCTTCGGGCTCGCAATGACGTTGGTGCTTTCGGGTTTTGTCTATGGCCACTTGCGAAGTGTAATTAACCGACCGACTCACCTGCCAGGAACATCCAGGTCTCAACGACGGTGTCCGGATTCAATGACATGCTTTCGATCCCTTCGTTGACCAGCCAGAGTGCGAGGTCAGGGTGATCCGATGGGCCCTGACCGCAGATTCCGATGTATTTGCCGTTCGCCAGGCAGGCTTTGATGGTCATTGACAGCATTGCCTTTACCGCCTCGTCACGCTCGTCAAACAGGTCGGCAATCAAAGCGGAGTCACGATCAAGGCCAAGTGTTAGCTGCGTCATATCATTCGAACCGATCGACATGCCATCAAAATGTTCGAGGAACTTATCCGCAAGCAACGCGTTACTGGGCAGTTCGGACATCATGATTATCTTCAGGTCGTCTTTGCCGCGTTCCAGGCCGTTTTCAGCCAGCAGGTCAACGACCTGTTTTGCCTGGGCGACGGTGCGAACAAATGGCACCATAATCTGCACGTTAGTCAGGCCCATGTCGTTGCGTACTTTCTTCAGCGCTTCGCATTCCAGGTCAAAGCATGGCTTGAAACTTTCTGACACGTAACGAGCCGCACCGCGGAAACCAAGCATCGGATTCTCTTCCGCGGGTTCGTACTTCTCGCCACCAATCAGGTTCGCGTATTCATTGGACTTGAAGTCTGACAATCGGACGATAACCGGTTCAGGCGCAAATGCTGCTGCGATTACACTGATACCTTCCGCGAGTTTGTCGACGAAAAATGTCACCGGATCATCGTAACCGGCCATTTGTTCATCAACCGCTTCTCGCGTATCACTATCCAGTTTGTCGTATTCCAGCAATGCGTTCGGGTGAACACCAATCATGCGATTGATAATGAATTCCAGTCGCGCAAGGCCGACGCCGTGATTCGGTATATTTGCGAAATCGAAAGCGCGGTCCGGATTGCCAACATTCATCATGATCTTGACCGGAATATCCGGTAATGCATCCAGCTCGATTTGCGTTTCCTCGAATTCCAGATGGCCATCGTAGACATAGCCCTCGTCTCCTTCCGCGCAACTGACCGTCACTTCATGGCCATCCGGAATTACTTTCGTGGCGTCACCACATCCAACCACCGCCGGGACACCGAGTTCGCGAGCAATAATTGCTGCGTGGCACGTGCGACCGCCCCGGTTTGTGACGATGGCAGATGCTCGTTTCATGACCGGCTCCCAATCGGGATCGGTCATATCGGATACCAGTACGTCCCCTGGTTGAATGCGATCCATTTCGCTGACATCACGAATCACCCTGGCTTTACCCCAGCCGATTTTTTGCCCGATGCTGCGTCCTGTCGTGAGAACTTCAGATCGCGTTTTTAACGTGAATCTCTCAATAGTGTTGCCACTGCGACTCTGCACCGTTTCCGGCCGTGCCTGGAGTATATAAATGCGGCCGTCTGAACCGTCCTTGCCCCACTCGATGTCCATTGGCCTGCCATAGTGTTCTTCAATGGTCACTGCAGTCCTGGCGAGTTGCGTAATGTCTGCATCGCTCAGCGAGAAACGCATACTGTCAGTCTCGTCAACATCGACGGTATCGACGGTTTTTCCCGGCTGCGGATTTTCGCTGTAGATCATCTTGATGGCTTTGCTGCCCAGGTTTTTGCGCAGGATCGCAAACTTGTCGTTCTTCAGCGCCGGTTTGTAGACATAGAATTCATCCGGGTTGACGGCGCCCTGGACAACAGTTTCACCGAGTCCATAAGAAGACGTAATGAATACGGCATCGCGAAAGCCGGATTCCGTATCCAGCGTGAATACAACACCCGCTGCACCGATATCGCTGCGCACCATGTATTGAACACCAACGGAAAGCGCCACCAGCGAATGATCGAATCCCTGGTGCACACGGTAGGAAATCGCCCGGTCATTGAAGAGTGATGCGAAAACTTCGTGCAGCGCGACGATCAGGTGATCAATCCCGCGCACATTGAGAAAGGTTTCCTGCTGGCCGGCAAACGATGCATCCGGCAAGTCCTCCGCCGTAGCGGACGATCTTACGGCGACCGCGATGTCTTTGCCGCCGGACATCTCATCCCAGCTCTGGCGGATATCCGTCATCAACCGCTCTGGCAGTTCCGTACCCATGATCCATTCGCGGATAGACAGACCAGCCGCCTTCAGGGCAGCAATGTCGTCGACGTCCAGATCCTGCAGCGTACTGTTGATGCGCTCGTCAAGGCCGTCCGTTTTCAGGAAATCACGATAGGCTGCCGATGTGGTGGCAAACCCGCCCGGCACGTCGACGCCGAGGCTGCCAAGGTTGCTGATCATTTCTCCCAGCGACGCATTTTTGCCGCCAACTGTCTCAACATCCTGCATGCCAAGCTCGTCAAGCTTGATTACGTATGGCTCCAAAATTTGCTCCCTTGTATTGGGCCTTGGGAAATGGACAATCAAACAATGACTAACGAAATACTACAAGCGATTATGCAGCAATTCGGGAATGTCCTTATATGAGTGAGCGTAGCGTATTTTTTCTGTCTGACCAGACTGGTGTTACCGCCGAAACCCTGGGCCACAGCCTGCTAACGCAGTTTGAGGGCCAGAAATTTCGGCAGGTGACTTTGCCATTTATTGATAGCGATGACAAGGCACATGAGGCTGTCGAGAAGATCAATGCCGCTGCGAGCGAGGGAGGTGGCAGGCCACTGATATTTTCGACCCTGGTGCAGGACGAATTTCGCGCCGTGGTGCGTCAGGCGGAGGGTTTGTATCTCGACATATTCGATGTATTCCTGACGCCGCTGGAAAAAGAATTAAATCAAAAGGCATCGCACACGGCCGGTCGTGCTCACGGAATGAGTGATATTGAGAGTTACATGAAGCGTATCGAGGCCACGAACTTCGCACTGGCAAATGATGACGGCGGTGTTACGCGCAATTATGAAATGGCTGACGTGATCCTGATCGGTGTCTCGCGATCCGGGAAAACACCGACCTGCCTGTACCTGGCATTGCAGTACGGCGTTTATGCTGCGAATTTTCCGTTGACCGATGAAGAGTTGGACAACGGCGCGCTACCGGATTTTCTGGTGAACGAAAAAGAGAAACTTTTCGGTTTGACGATCGCGCCAACGCGTCTGCAACAAATAAGAAAAGAGAGACGTGCGCTGGGAAAATATTCTTCTGCGCAACAGGTCAGATACGAATTGCGGGAAGCGCAGAAGATATTCAAGAAATACGGAATTCCACACGTAGACACCACAGAATTTTCTGTCGAAGAAATCGCGAGCAGAATCCTCAATAGTACAGGTGTTGAACGCAGAGTTCGACCTTGACTTTTTCTAAATAACGGAACTGAATCGGCATCACTTTTGCAGCGTATTTCTTGTGATATATTCGATGCATGTTGCATGATTATCAACTTGTTCCAGAGACGATAGTAAAGCCAAAAAGTTTTGTTGGCTTGATGTATCTTTATGAAAGCAACTATTTACGACTGCAACGACTCATCCCTGAGTTGAATCGCCTTGATGGTTACTACAGATCCCGGGTTGCCGGGGATTGTGATCTTCACGTCGAGATTCTCGAACGCAGTCGCTACACCATCACTTTGTCGCTGTCGTATTTTTTCTATGAAAACGGCGTACGAATTGCCGACCCGGATATGAAAATCCGTGTGTATCTCGACGGCCAGCTCGCCGAAACGATGGGCTTCTCTGGTGAACACCGGCATGCCGAATTGAGACGATTGTGCAGAATTCACCGCGCCGAGCTGGACCACCGCTGGCGACGCAATACTGTTCTGAACAAATGGCTGGAATACCTCATGGATCAGGGGCACCTGGTACTCGAACGCTAGCCCTAACATTGCATGAGTGGGCGGGACTGTCGATTTTTGTGCCGCGTGCAGCGCGTTCGATCGTGCGAGAGACGTAGCAGGGACTCCGTATGGAGCAGAATCGGGCGCGATCTGCCGGCAGCGGATGCGACAGCCCGGCAGGCGCAGACTGTTACACTTCCACCTTAGCCGAAAATGCCGCAACCATTTGAATCATAACCCCATCTCTTTTGTGAGCGTCGGCACTCATGCAATGTTCGGGCTAGGGTTGATTCGGGGCCGCCACAGGCCGGCTTGAGCGAAAAACTGTCGATTCAATCAAGGATTGACCGCTCACAACTTGTCATTATCCACCTTGAAAAGCAGATATCACGGTGTCTGCAGCTTCGGGATTATGTAAAAAGGATATGACTTGTCTAATCTGACGGCAATTTTTGGCAGCTCGGCGGAGAAATCACAGGACAGCGAAAAGCTGATGGACCTGTATTGGAACCGTGCCGAACTCAAGAAAGAGTTTGCCGGGATGCGCAAAGAGCAATTTCGATTGCAGGACAAGATAAAGCGCCAGAAGGGCGCAAGCGCACGCTTGCAGCAAAAACTGGATTACCTCGAGGATCTGCTCATTGATCCGCAACAGGCGCATAACGTGGTGGTATATTTTCAGTTTCGCGGCCTGGCCCTGCAAAGTGAACGCAAGCTCGCCAAATTTGCGGAACAGTTAAAACAGCAACGCGAGCAAAAAGAACACGACAGTTTCCTGGGCGACTGGAATGACAAGTTGCTGGAGGAGGCCAGTCAGGTCAAATTGCAGATTCTTGAGAAGCGTGATCAGGTTCAACAGCTGGAAGATCAGTTGCAGGCTGAGCGCCGGCGCCTGACCACGATGAGCGCTGTTGTGAGATTTTTTCGTGGCCGATCGCTGACCAAACTCCTCGATAATCTTGCAACGCAGATTGAAACTGCGCAACAGGAAGAGCAGACACTCAAAGAGGATGTGAAAACAATAAAGAATCGCCAGCCTCCCGGAAGCCAGGGACTGGACATAGCGACCAAACGCTCAATCAACCTGATGATTCTGGCATTCGCACAACATCTCTATGTGCACTTCGCCGATGACGATCTTGTGGACCTGATCAAAGAGGCAGGCGAGAAAAGCGTCGGCGCAATCGCTTACGGCAGCAAGTACGAATGCGAGCAACTTCTGCAGCGCATGCAAAAATGTAACGAGAAATTTGAACAAAATACAGATTTCGCCAATACGCTGCAAAAACGAGCCCTGCTTTTGGGTGAGAGAGCAAAATTCCACCAGAATACGGATGCAGTGCCTGACCCTGAGTCAGTAAGAGCACTCTTCAGAATCGGCGATGATGGTCAGATCAGGGAGAGCGACATCAATATGCTCGGCAATAATTACTGGGGAATTGGCAGGGTTCTTAGTCGCTAGCCTCGCGGCGTTTCGAGCGCCCGTAAAAACGCGCGCATTCGCGATATCAAGTCACGAAATTCACTATCGAATTATCAGGAAACGGTGCGCAGTAACGCCGCTGGAAACGATGTCCCGGGGATATCAGATATCAGTACGAAACATCTGCCGTTGGAAGCGGGGTAAATCGACTGCATTTTCGGCGCCGGCATCAGCGGAGCGCGTTTTGTCATCGCTGTCCGCCAGTGGAGACGTCTGGACTTCTTCCTTGCCATCCAATGCTCGATTTTCCGCAGCTGGTGCGAAAACGTCGCGCAATATGGTAGCCACACGTGGGGTCAAATACAGGAGTGGTGCCATGCTATCGGTCGTGTCAGATTCAGGTTCGAAACTACCAGGATCAAGTTCGGTGACTACATGGTCTACCAAATCGACTGACAGGGCCGCAACAGTAACTTCCAGACTCGTCAGGTCGCGTGCTACCTGATCGCAGCGGACAAGCGCACTGGTTGCGCCCAGCGCTGTGGTGCTCCAGCCTGCAGACAGCATCAGCGTGGCCGCCAGGGCAAGGGAGCCGGCTTTGGTGAAACCCCTGGTAGAAAAGCTTGAATTCACGGCGTTCTCCACGGTCCTGCAGTCAGGTAGATTGGTGTTGTACTTCAGTATAACACCTCAATCAGGTCATGCATAATGACACTATCTTTCTGGCTACTGCACGATTCCTGCAGTCTGAGCCGGCGCTGTTGCCACCGCGCTCATCTCGGCCAAGTCTGTAACAATACCGGCTGCCTGGTCAAGTTGTACGTCAGGCGCCTCGGCATCTTCGAGCTCTTCCATGCTGGCCAGCGGCTCAAGGTCGAGGGCAGCACGCCTTACGTTCTCACGTTCCAGGCGCCGTGCCATGCTTTCTTCCCGTTCCACGCGTCGCTTGTCGATGTTCAGGGCAACTGTCTTGCGGGCCCGGACTTCCTCGATATCGCGGATACCCTCCACCAGGTACTGAAAGTCCGGATCATCCTTGCTGCGCGAGATATGGCTTGCGGTCAGCGTACTGATCGTGCTTTCCAGGGGCTCACCAGCGCGAAACTTGGTCGTGCGGATCGTGTCCCACGGCAACGCGCTTTCCCGCACGCTTTCACCGACAACATCGACGTCAATATGCGAGGGCAGGCTGATATCCGGGTCGACACCGCGATGCTGGGTGCTTTCACCCGTCACACGATAATATTTGCCGATCGTCAGCGTTAGCTGGCCGAGACCTTCATCTTCAGGATTGCGAACATACTGATCCAGTGAGTAAAGGTTTTGTACAGTGCCTTTGCCGAATGTTTTCTGGCCAATAATCACACCGCGTGCGTAATCCTGAATGGCGGCCGCAAAAATTTCTGATGCAGATGCGCTGTAACGGTTTACCAACACACCCAAAGGCCCGTTGTAGGCCACTCGCGGAACCGGATCCGGATCGTCAAGCCTGCTGATGCGGCCGTTTGAATTGCGTAACTGCACGACCGGCCCGTTGTCTATAAAAAGTCCCGACAATGCGGTGGCTTCAGTGAGATGTCCGCCGCCGTTATTGCGCAAATCGATGATCAGGCCATCGATACCCTGTTCTTCAAGTTCGCCTATCAGGCGTTTGACGTCTTTGGTCGTGCTTGTGTAGTCCTTGTCACCATTGCTCAACGCCCGGTAGTCGCGATAAAAGCTTGGTACTTCGATGACGCCGATGGACCAGTCGCGTCCATCCCGCGGCAAGGTAATTATTTCACTCTTGGCTGCCTGCTCCTCAAGCTTGACCTGGTTTCGGGTCACGCTGATGATCTTTTCTTCAGCACCAGGCAATGCGCCAGCCGTCATTATCTGTAATCTGACGACCGTATCGGCGGGTCCGCGAATCATTTGTACGACATCGTCCAGACGCCAGCCAATGACGTCAATAAGCTCGCCATCTTCGCCCTGTGCAACAGCGGTAATTTTGTCTTTTGGTTGCAGGATTCCATCAATGGCAGCCGGACCGCCCGGGATGATGTTGATGACCATCACGTAGTCGTCTTCGATCTGCAGCGAAGCGCCAATGCCAAAGTACGACAGGCTCATCTGGATCCGGTATTCCTCTGAATTGCGTGGTGAGAGGTAGCTGGAGTGCGGGTCAAGTGTATGTGCGAACGCGTTCATGAAGGTTTCAAAAACATCGTCGCTCTTGGCCTGATCCATGCGCTTTAGAAACCGCGTATAGCGCTTGTGCAGGATTTCCTGGGTTTCTACCCAGTCTTTCTCGGCCAGGGTTAGTCCCAGTGCGTCGTTCTTGACGCGCTTGCGCCATATCTCGTCCAGTTCTGCCGTGGTGGTGGCCCAGGGCAATTCTTCCCGGTCAAAGACATATTCTTCGTCGACAGAGAAATCTGGTTCTGTTTCAAGTTGCAACAGCGCAAAATGCAACCGTTCCCGAACACGTGTTCGATAAACATCAAACATTTCAAAAACCGGGTCCAGCGGCTCCGAGCGAACCATATCGTCCAGCTGGTATCGATATTGTTCGAATGCCGCGACGTCGGATTCCAGCAAATACATGCGGTTGCTATCCAGTGCTTTTATATATCGATCGAGCACTAGTGATGAGAGATCATCATCCACGGACGCTTGCTTATAGTGAGACTTCTGGATGAATTCTGTGACCAGCTGGCCAATCTTTTCATGCCGGGCATCAGGTGCCAGGTGCTCGTCGCCCATGACAGTATGGCCAGCACCGGCCGCCGATAGAGTCCAGATGGCAATAGCGGCAAGTAAAATCCGTTCTCGGACGCCAGTCAGAAGTTTCTTCAAAATTCTCTCCATGTGTAGCACAAGCGGGTCCCGTCCAACCCTGACAGGTTAGGCTAGTTGGCATGGGCTTCCCGATCAAGGGTGTAATCGTCAAATATAGTGCTTTCCGGGCACAATTGAGCAGCCAAAGCGTACTATGTGTGTATGCGCCCGCTTACTGTTGTCACCGGTATCTTGCTTGGCTCCTGCCTGTCAATTGCCTTCAGTCTTGCCGCAGTCATGCTCGTTTTCCTGATTCTCGGCGATGACTATCCGCGATTGAGCCATGAAATCAGGCCACTTTTCACCAGTTTTGCCATCTTTACTGGTATGACCGCGATTTCGGCGCTGAGTTTCTATACTTTACTGAAAGATCATGCTGCCCGATGGCCATTACAGGGCGTTATGTGGTTATCGCTGCTTGCTACCGGCTTCTATTTCTGGCCCTAGCCGTTGAGCGAAAAACCAAATAGTTATCTTCAGCTTCAATAAGATACCGTTAAAATCAATTATGTAAAGCATGCCGCGGGCTACAGCAGAGGGGCACCACCGCCGTCTTTTTCCTTACTGCGTTTCCTGCGGCGACGCATCCGCGACTGCAAGTCTTGCCGGCGTCCATCCAGCCACTGTTCCCGGGTTATATCGGTGCTGCTGGTCTTGATTCTGCGGCCCGGTTTCCGTGCGTTGCGAAAATCGCAGAAATCACAATAGGCTTCGATTTCGTGTTTGAGTTCGCGTACTACCAGCTCAATCATGATCGCATCGTCCAGGAAACCAAGGCCTGGAATATGGTCCGGGATAAGATCCTCGGGCTCGGTGAAATATGCCAGGGCATTCAATACCCGGCTCGAGTCCTTGTGCGGCAAGCGCCACTCATGGTCGGTCAGCATCTGGATCATCACAGCAAGCTTATCCAGTCGCTCGCGAATAAAGCGGGGTATTTTCTGCGTGCCCATGTTGTTCAGTAACGCGTTTGCGCTTGCGACAATATCCTCGGGCGCAGATCTGGAGACGGATTTTCTGGACTCGCGCATGATCAGACGAAAGTGCTTGAGATCGTCGTCATCAAGCTCGAAAGAAACCCGCAAGCCCACTTTATGCGCTCCAGAAAATCATGAGGGAATGCAGACTAACCGCGCTAAAAAACGGCGTCAATGAGTAGTGATCGAGCGCAATTACTTGCGTGAGCGGGAGGAATCCCAGGACCGGGAACGATCGAATCTTCCGGTGTTGTACGGATCGATACCGTCCTCGTCAGTGGACTTCAGCAGTGAGTCATCCACAATTTTCAAGGTATCGTGTGTCCCCGTGTCTTCACGCAGATATTTGTTTCGAATCAGGACGTTCTTGCCTGGCCCACCGTCAACAATCTTGCCCTCGACTTCGCCGGCAAATTCAACTGCCTGAGGTCGTATCGCTGTTGGTTTCCTGGATTTGGGTAATGGTGCTTTCGGCATTGAGCGCAATGGACTCACGCGCCCGGGCTTTACGGGCACCTCGCTTTCCGGGGAAAACCGATCTGTCAGCCATGTTAAGAATCGTTTCATTACTTGTTGCCGGGACTCTACTTTCGCGCTCGCTAAAGAGCACTGTCAGTTCTGTCAAATGTAACGATCAATGATGCTCTATCGTTAACATAATTTCTATCTTTTTGTTCTAAATTGTTGTTCAACAACAGGAAAGTGTGACACAGGTCACAGTAGCGTAAGGTGGGCAACAAGCGCGTGAGGGTGTATTAATTCGCGGCGGGTGGACGCCTGAAGGCACGGATCGTCATGCGGAAAATCTGCCATATAAGGTAAGGCGATAACACCAGGAACCATACGACGGGCTTGCCGGCCCACAGTTCGCTATGCAACAGCCCGAGAAATCCCCAGAAGCCGTTGCCGGCATATTCACCGAAAATCGATGTGCCCACTGCGTAAATGACGATTGGCAAAAACAGCAACCCGACCAGCAGCAAAATCAGGAACAGCGCCGATTCGCTGGTCGCTCTCTTGCGCAATGATTTTTCTGTTGCTGACATTTATCGGGCCGGTGTTTTGCTGGAACCCAATCGTTGACTAAGTCGACATGCAGGTCAAGCAGCATCGTTTTTTGCTATTTGCTGGCAGATTCGCGGTATAGAGCGGGTCGTGCGGGAGCCCCGCTCAAGGCAGTGGGCTACTGAGTATCGCCGGGACCGGTATCGGGCGATCCGTTGTTGCGGCGCGCGTATACGGCGTATGCCAAATGCAGGCAGGCAGCTGAGAACAACAGGTAGTGTGGCAATACCCAGAACCATTCGCTGATATACAAGGTCGCAAAGAAGGCTGCGAAGCCAGCGGTCAGGTAGAAGTATGGCAGCAGGTCGTACAGGATACGCGGCAACCAGATTTTGCGAGTCATCAGGTTTCCCGCTCGATGCGATACTTCCTGTGTCGCGGTCAGATTCAGATGTTGCGGGTCAGCCTTGGTTAGCATGAAATCCATTCTTGCCGGGGAATGTGGTGAGTGCTGACAGGCTAACTCAACAGTTCGCAAAAGACCGTGATTGCGCTCACAAATGTGCTATTTGAATTATTCGGATTCACTACGAAGCAGCCGTCGCCCACATGCGGCTATCGAAACCACCGAAAAGAACAGACGTCATAGCGAGGAGCGAAGCGACGCGGCGATCTCTATCAGGTTGTAGTAGTGCAGAACGACGCCGCGCGCGACAGCGTCAGGAGATTGCCACGCCCTCCGGGCTCGCAATGACGTTGGTGGCATCCGGCCGCTTAGTTCAGGCATTGCCTTACAGCGTCTGTACGATCAAGTCTGATTTATTACATCTAGCGTTTCGCGCGCTCTTCATAACGAAATTCTGTTTCGCCAATTTTCACGATGTCGCCGCTGGTCAGGAATTTTTCTGACACACGTTTATTGTTGACGAACACTCCGTTCTTACTACCCCAGTCGATCAGGCGCGTCTGACCTTTGTCGGTTGCTATAACAGCGTGCCGTCGGCTTATGCAGCGCACGTTTAGCTGGATATCATTATTCGCCGTTCGCCCGATGGTCAGCCTGTCTTTGAACAACGGGAAACGCAGCTCGCGACCGTCGTCATTACTACCGGCACTGCCAACCAGCATGCGCGCGACCCTGACGCGGCTGCTGCCGGCTACATCGTCACTACTGCCTGAGCGTGAGCCTTCAATCTTTTGCAATGTGTTTTCGGTGTTTTTGCCCGGATTGTTAAGGTCTGCCAGTTCGCCCATCAACGCGGCGATAGCCTTATCCTTGCTGATCATTTTGCGTTCATAGTCATCAGCTTCCTGCCGGGCGTTGCCGAGGCGAAGCATCAGCTGCCGCGTATGCTTGTCATTTTCTATCTCTTTTTCACTAAGCTGTAATTCAAGCGCCTGCCTGAATTCCCGATTGTCGGTCAGGTCAGATGCCAGCTGCTCATTCATCGTTTCCTGACTGGACATCGTCTCCTGCGCGGCGCCAAGTTCGAATCTGATTTGCCGGGTCTCTTCTGCGAACCGTTCTTTGAGGTCAATAATCGTTCTCGCCAATTCCTGGCTTACCCGCAATTCTCTTTCCAGTTGCTCGCCTAAATCACGAACCTGACCGCGGGTTTCAGTCAGGGCTGCCTCCAGCCTGCGTTGCATCCCAACTGCATCTTTCGTCGTCGACGTTTGGCCCTGCAATTGCAAGCGTAACGAATCTGCATATTTTTCGGTACGCGTAATTTGCTCTTGCACGTCGCGAATTTCATGTGCGTTGCTCGCCAGGAGGCCGGTTTGTTCTGCTATCTGGTGGCGAAGAAACACCGTCTCTTTGTCCGCGTCATCACGCTGCTGTACGTTTTCATCCAACAGGCTCTGTTCTCTGTCACCAGCTTCTGTCATTGCGCGTTGCATCGATTCCATTTCGCCGCCTTGTTTTTGCAGCTCCTGCTCGGCGTCCTGCAGTTGATTGCGCGTTACATTGAGTTCATTGCCGATGGTCGCTGCAATTTCCTCGCGCGCTTTGAGTTCCCGATCCAACCCGTTCCATTTCGCACGAAGCTGTTCAATTTCAAACTGCATCTGGTTGATGGTTTCAGCACGATCCTGAAGGGTCGTCTCCAGGTCAGCGACAGATTTACTGTCTGGCAGGTGGCCAGTAGCAAATTGATCGACATCGAAGGTTTTAGCATCTGCCTCCAGTTCCGGACCGTCATATTGCGCGGTGCGATGAAGATTTCCTGCGCTCGCAAAGGTTGCAGGCAGGTCCTCATCCGGCTGGGAGACTAATACATTGATTTTATTATTATCATTAGTCATGCCCGCATATTAGCATGCGAACTCTCTAATGTTCCGAAAAAACGTTATTAATTCATGTGATTAGGTTAAATAGATGATGCAACCGTTTAACGGACTTTCTTAATCACAAGAGACGGTTCGGCCGTCCGCCCAGCGCCGCAGCAGCTCGATTTTTTCGGCCATGACCACCGCTAAGGGCCTGGTGCGCTGTATTTCGGCAAGCAAATGTTCTGTCGACAACTCGCATTTTTGCGCGTGTGCTGCGTACAGGGCGGAGACTATTGCCTGTTCAATTTCCGCGCCGGAAAATCCATCGGCTGCTGCAGCAACTTTGGCGAGATCGAATCGCTCGAGTGACTGGCTGCGATTCCTGAGATGAATTTCAAGAATTGATTTGCGAATTTCTTCTTTTGGCAAATCGACAAAAAATATCTCGTCGAAGCGGCCTTTGCGAATCAGTTCCGGCGGCAGGGCAGTAATGTCATTGGCGGTTGCAACTACGAATACCTGGCTGTTTTTCTCAGCCATCCAGGTGAGGAAAGTTCCAAGGACACGTTGTGTTGTGCCTGTTTCACCACCGCGACCGGCTAATCCCTTTTCGATTTCATCGAGCCACAAAACGCAAGGGGCCATTACATCTGTTGTTTTCAGTGACTCACGCAAATTGCGCTCGGTTTCGCCGTGATATTTGTTATACAAATTTGCGAAATCCAGTCGCAGCAATGGCATGCCAAAAATTCCGGCAGTGGCTTTTGCGGCGACGCTTTTCCCGCAGCCCTGCACGCCAATCAGCAGAATGCCCTTTGGCGTATCAAGGTGGGCGGCATCCGCATTATCGAGGAACGCAGGCTTGCGCAACTTTAACCAGGATTTGAGTTTGCGTAAGCCTCCGAGGTCGGCGAACCCGGCAGTATCGTACTCGAACTGCAGCACGCCGCCGCGGTTTAGCAATTCGTATTTGGCCTGCATAACGCCTGGCAGGTCGCTCTTTGCAATGGCGCCGTCATGATAAATCGCGTTGCGCGCCAGCTGTTCCGTATTGCGAGCGGTCAGACCGGCCAGGTTACGAATGAGCAGGCCATACGCCTTGGGATCGACTTCAACCCGCGATCCCGGGTTTTCGGCCACGTATTCATCGGCAACACGTTTGACGATGCGCTTGCGTTCCGTCTCAGTCGGTAGCGCCATATCGAATCTTGCGCAATAACTTTCCAGCTCCTTCGGTATGTCGAGCTGGTGACTGATAAAGATCAGCTGCCGTGAAATGTCCTTGAAACGAAGGCAGATGTCCTTGAGCAGCCGGACATTCACCGGGTCATTGAGATAAGGATGAAAATCAAGCAGGACGTAGATGCCGGGCTTGGTCACAGCGCGAATGTGTCGTAACGCTTCTGTGGGCTCTGAATTGTGCAGTTGTGGTTCCAGCTGAATATCCAGGCGCTGCAGTCCATCGGTCACGGTCCAGCGAAACAGCGGTAAATACCCCTCCCGGGCACGAGCAATGGTGATCGTCTTCAGCAGGTCCAGCATGCGCGACTCGTCACGCGTTTCAATGGCGACAATCGGCATACGAGAACGCAGTATCAGTTCAAGATCACGCTGTCTGTCCATTTGCTGCTGAAGTCCTTGTGGTCAAACCTACCTGGTTGGACCACTTGTATTAATTGATGATCAAAAGAGCTGAATCAGATATCGCAACCCGGAAAGTTTTCAGCGCGCAACGAGGTCGAATCCGAACCGGCGTACTCACCGGCGACAGCAATGAAACTTTGCATCGTAATACGGTTTTGCGCGCTCGCCAGTGCGCGGGTCACATCGTCAAGGCTGTTTTTATTATTGCTCCGTTTGCGGATCTCGGCATCGATCGCGGTCATTACCGTTACTGCGCGAGCGGTAGTTGCGCCACTGGAGAACTTAGCGCAAAGGATCGTGGACTCCTGAGCCCACGACGCAAGCTTGCGCAATGTTGCCGATTGCCGTTGCACGCTAATCGTGCCGCTGCGCGCCAGCAATTCGAGACTGTAAAATTCCGCCAGCCCCTCAACTACCCAGTCGGCGCCCGGTTCTGCGCCGGTACCCAGCGCAATGTGTATCAGCTCGTGAAGCAGGGTGCTGGTCGCGTTTTCGCTAAGCAATGGGCGATCAGCGTGAATAAACAGTGATCGTGGCCCCGAAAGACCACCACGCCACATTGGGTCTTTGGCACCAATCACTGTCAGGCGTTGCGGGAAATCCGGAAACAGTCGGACAACCTCAGGCAAGGTCCATCTTAACAACGCGAGGATATCCATTCTTCGCAGTCCGTGACCGACCGGCGCAGCGATATTCACGCGGACGTCGGCGACCTTTTCAAAACGAACACCAATTTCACCCAATAAAATCCAGCCCGCCGGTCGATCGAAGCGTCGATTCGGATTTTCGATTGCATAGCGGTCATTGCGGCCAAAGTATTCTGTTATTGAAGACCACCCGGTCGGCAGGTCAAACTTAAGCGAAGTAACACTCGTTGCTCCGCGCCGGGTCCGTGTGGCCGCCTGTGGAATGACGTCTTCGGCGCGGAAAATTGCCCAAGTGGTGTCCATACGAGCATCAAATGCACCGCCATTGCGTTGATTGTCGATGAGCACAAACCAGCGCAAGCGCCCGCCGGACGCGGGGAGCTTCCAGATCACCCGATCATTTGCGTGAGAAACATCACCATCGCCACTTACAGCACTGAATTTCTCCGCCGGCGCACGCATATCGACTTCGCGAAGCTGTGCGTTTGCCTGGCGAACTATCATTTCAACAACAGCGCCACCTGCCTGAGGATCCGGGGTAACCACGTACTCGATTGCATAGCTCAGCTCAGAATCCTGGAGCGACTGGCCAGCTTCGTCGGATACTTCAGGTCTGGCATCCATGGCGGGGGCAGCGGCTTCGACAGATTCGGCCGCAGGAGTGCCGCATGCCACAATCGACATGCTGGCAATGGTTACCAGGGTCAGGCGCGCGAATTGCCCCGCCAGCGAAATTTTCGCGCGATGTTGCCTGGCCTGGAATCCTGGGATGTAGTTCATTTTCTATTCAGTTGTCACAGTGTAATTTCGGGGGATTGTCGACCAGCGAGCAGCATATGTCATCTCTGCCTAACAAAACGCTTCGATTTTTGGCGCCACGGCTGGCCTGGCTGGGCATGGCAGCAGCGGTGTTGTTGGCCGGATGCGGTCATGAGCAGGTCCGGCGCGTATCTGACTCCGGGAGCAACGGCACGGTTGCGGATATTGCCACGACCAAAGAACGTCGGCCGGGACAGCAGGCGGCCGTCATTGCGGTACGACAGATTGGTGTCCCGTACCGCTATGGTGGCTCGACCACGCAGGGCTTCGATTGCAGTGGTCTGGTGCAATATGCCTACGCGAAGTCAGGGACGCGCATTCCGCGCACTACGGCACAACAGTGGCAACAGTTAAATCCGGTCAGCAAAGACAATTTGCGGGTTGGTGACCTGCTGTTTTTTAATATTGACGGCAAGATAGCGCACGTGGGGTTGTACCTTGGCAGCCGTCGGTTCGTGCATGCTCCCGCGACTGGTCGCGAAGTATCGATAGCTGAACTCGATTCCGGCTTTTACCGACAAGCATTTGTCCGTGGTGGGCGACCTGACTAGTAAAAATGGGAGACCCCCAGGCTTTGCCTGGGGATACTTACTGTCAGACGGACTCGTCTGAAACGATAAATAACTTCAGCTGATCTGCCAGACCTTTGCAGGCTTTTGCCTGGGTGCGCGCGATCAATGGAATGGGAATTATAATTGCGGGCAAAAACGATGTGCCGCTCACATCTGCACTGACAGTGCCAGCATCCTCAAGCCCGGTTAAGTCCCAGACAGTAGCGTCGTAGTTGGCGTCTTTCTGCCACCATGCGAAACCGAAGCAACCGCCACCGCCCGGGACCGGCTGCGCAGGACATGCTGCCGCCGCCAGCTACTTTATCCGTGTCGCCGTCCAGCCAGATGATATAGCGAACACCCTTTTCCCGTATGGTTTCGGCAACGCCCGGGTCGCGCCATAAGTGCTGGTAAGCCCTTGGTTTCCGCAGGGCGCTGTTCTTGGCTCGAACCAGGGGAACAGCGCATCAACAAATTCGCGGTTCGGGATGACGCGAAGTCCGGTTGAGCCACGCCCGATCGAGTCGCCGATGCAGGAAATGAAGTTGGCCTCGGTTTCATTGCCGAGGTGATAACTCTTGGCCATCACCACAACCGTTTCGCCTTCGCGAAGCCCAGTGGTCTCCGCGCGATCATTCTCAATGCTCGCGGTTACGCAGCCGCCCAGCGCGATGGTCACGACAATAATCAGAGAACTAGTCAACTTCATCGTCGATGCCTCCTATAGCGAAAATGCCGACGGAACCGAATTGGCCATCACCCGAGGCGTTGTCTGCTGCTACCTCTGAATCGAGTTTACTTAGATCCAGTGGGCCGTCTGCCAGCTCGCCGATCTTTGTAGCCTTGTCCATTTGCAAGAGAATCAACGCCGCCGCATCCCGCATTGCCAATACAGCCGCCCGCTGCAGGGATTTTGAGCCGCCCATTCCTTCCTTCTGACTCTTGCCGTATGCGCTAACTGTCCAACTGGACGCGCTGTTGCCGAGACTGTCAAACACTTGCATGCGATAGCGAATCCAGACGGCAAAGGCGTCAGTCTTGCTTTGATTCGGAATTGAAAATTCGAAGCCCGCGATTCTGGGCTCTACCAGCGCGTCGAACGTGTAGTCGCGAGCGTCGTCGTCCGGCCCCAGTATTATCACGTTGTCAAACATGTAACCGAATAATTGCTGAAAGAAAATTGCGTTCGACGAGCCCAGATCGATCGTCCAGACGTCTCGCCCGAGGACATTTTCCTCGTGCACGAAATTGTGGAATTCGTCAGGAATTCGGAGCGCA
>PVMK01156079.1_pt1 | contig 42487 bp, 41 predicted proteins | sample 1853481 | NCBI WGS metagenome assembly PVMK01 (sample SAMN08533507, study PRJNA380276) | Marine sediment metagenome, whole genome shotgun sequencing project.
CCCTGCTAATAATATCTGCGTTTCCAATTCGCAAACAGAACCATAAGATATGTAAAGCATCCTGATGTAATCCATGGTTGTCTTTCTTCCATATCCTTCTGCTATATTTGAAGGGATAGACACAACAGATCTTCTTATCTGTGAAGTTAGACCGTACCTTTCTTCTTTTGGGAATTTTGCTGTTATTCTATATATCTCTAAACAGAGTTGGTATGACTTTTGCCAGACTTTTAAATCTTTGTAATTCTTTAGCATTTCACTCGAACCCTTGAATCCTTGTCGAAGATCCCGCTGACTTTTGCGGGGACCCCTTGACCCTCTGGGATCACACCTGCTCAATTGGAGATAACCGACTTGTTGGGCCTTAATTAACTACAACTAATCGGGAGATGATTCTGAAGGAGAAACATCCACTAAAACCTGTAATAAATTGACAATTCCATTTTGGTGGTATATTAAATACCAGAGATCACAAACTACTTCGGTCAACATGATCTGTCAAGTTTTTTAAAGGAATGAAAAGGCCTTTTGAAAATAGCTTGTCGAATATCTTTTCTCTTGACACCTTATGGTGTTTTATATATGCGGTATTTAATATACCAAAGACAATTTTAACATTTGCTCTGACATTAAAAGCCAGAGTGGACACTGTCTTTGGTATTTTGAAAGGAGCAACGGATGGAGGAAATCGATCCTATACCCCGTTCAAGATCCCTTAAGGAACGGGCATACGATAAGCTAAAGAAATTGATCCTTACCGGCAGTCTCGAACAGGGAACGCTCTACAACGAGCGAAGGCTTGCTGAGGCATTGGGGGTCTCCCGCACACCGGTGAGAGAAGCGCTGCTGGAGCTGAGCCAGGAGGGGATGGTCACCTTTGTTCCGGGAAGGGGGGTTGAAGTCCGTAAATTCACGGCAAAACAGGTAAAAGAGGTCTTTGAAATTCGAAGAATAATTGAAGGACACATCATCAAAGAAATAACCAAAAAGCTGACTTCAGAAGATATCAAAAAACTCGACCAAAATATTACCAGACAGGAAAGTTTGGCCGGGAAGGATAAAAGGCATGAATTCATTGAATACGATAAACGATTTCACCTTTATCTGGCCTCCAAAACCGGAAATAAACAGATCGAGGCAATACTTATCAACCTTGGAGACCAGATCCACCTCATGGGCATTCGGGCCGTTGAGGATATTTCACGGATGAACCAGGTCACTCAGGAGCATCAAAGAATCCTTGTCTCCCTCAGGGAAAGAAACGCAAGAAATGCATATAAGGCGTTTATAAAACACCTCGAAAACACGGAGAAGGTCCTTATCAAGAATATTGAGAAAGAAGAATCCACTAAAAAAGAGGGGATAAAATGACAGCCGTCAAGATAGATGAGGCCTATCAGAAGATGGACAGCAAGGGCCATTACCGGTTGGAGATCCCGGAAAAACTAAATATGGCAAGGCTCGTCATTGATTATTGGGCAGAGCACGGCAGAGGGCAGGATGTTGCCATCTATTATGAGGACCAGAAAATCACGTATCAGGAACTAAAAGATCTTACGGATCGCTTTGCCAATGCAATGCATAAACTGGGAATTTCAAAGGGCGACCGTTATATAATCCGGACACCCAATCAGCCTGAATACCAGATCTCCTTTCTCGGTGGACAAAAAATAGGGGCTGTCCCATCCCCACAAATACCATGCTCAGGGAATATGAGTTGGAACATATCATCAACAACAGCGAAGCAGTAGCCGTCATTACCACCACCAAATATGTCTCGACCATCGAAAATATTCGACTCAAATGCAAAACCCTAAAACACATCATAGTCGTTGGTGATGCCCAGGGGAATCAGATCCCCTTTGAGGATCTTTTGAAAGAGAACGGAGATTCTCTCCCGTTTGTCGAGACCCTAAAGGATGATCCAGCCTATTTCCTCTATACTTCTGGAACGACAGGAGCGCCCAAAGGTGTTGTCCACGGCCATCGTTTTATCATTGGTGCCGGGGACCCCATCGGTAAGTTCACGATGGGGTTGGAAAGAGGGGATATCTGTGGGGGGCCTACGGCTCTTACCTGGATGTATGCACTGGGGCATAATTTCTTGTTTGCCTTCAGGTGGGGTGTCTCCACTGCCATTTACTCAGATGAACGATTCAATTCAGAAAGGGCATATGAGTTCATTGAAAAATATAAAGTCACGATATTTGCGGGTACGCCGACAATATACAGGATGATGCTGGCTGTCAGGGATGCGGAAGAAAAATATGACACCGGTTCTTTAAAATATTGCCTCAGCTCCGGAGAACCACTGTTGGCAGAGACATGGCGTGAATGGATGAGGCGGTTCGGAGTAAGGATTATCGATAGTATGGGACAGACGGAGGCCCATGAATTCTGCACCACCCAGACGAACTTAAAGGTAAAGATCGGTTCCATGGGAAAACCGCTTCCGGGGATAGAGGTTGCCATCGTGAATGAGAAGGGTGAGAGACTTCCGCCTGGCGAAATGGGCCACATGGTCATCCGGAGGGATCACCCCGGCCTCCTTCTTGAATATTTCAAGATGCCGGATCGGATGGAAGACGTCTCTTTTCCAAACAACTGGTACGATACCAAAGACCTTGCCTACATGGACGAGGATGGTTATTTTTGGTATGGCTCCAGGTCCGACGACATCATGACCTGTCATGGATATCGCATCTCCCCGGCAGATGTGGAGACTGCACTGCAGGAACATGAAGCAGTACTGGAATCAGGTGTGGCAGGGGTCAAAGACCCTGAGATGGGAGAAAAGGTAAAGGCCTGGGTAGTGCTTCACGAGGGGTTTGAGCCGACATTGGAACAGGCCAAGGAACTTCAGGATCATGTGAAGGCCATCATTGCCCCTTACAAATACCCGAGGGAAATCGAATTTCTGGAAGAACTTCCCAAAACTTCCTCCGGGAAAATTCTGAGAAGAGAGCTCAGAAGATGGGAGAATGAAAAACTCGAGAAAAAATAAGACCGGATTCAAGGGCTTGAGTAAGCGTTCACAGGTTCCGCAGGGCGGGGAACCTCTGAACCTTTGAACCCGTGAACGGCTACTAACTTACCTTGTGTGCAGGGGATACGATTTTAAGAGAGAAAGAGAGGATTTGCTATGGCTAATCAGAAACAGGAAAAATGGGTCGGTAAGGGATTGAAAAGAAAGGAAGACCTCCGTCTTCTAACAGGGCGAGGGTCTTTTGTGGATGATATCCGTCTGCCGAATATGAAGCATGCAGCCATACTCAGAAGCCCTTACCCCCATGCATGGATAAAAGGGATTGATATCTCTGAAGCAATGGAAGTTGAGGGTGTGAGAGGAATCCTTACCGGCGAGGATGTAGAGAGGATGTCAAATCCCTTTCCTGTCGGGGTACCTGTGCCGCCAAAGTATTACAGCTGTGCCATTGACAAGGTCCGTTTTGTGGGTGAGCCAGTAGCCGTTGTGGTAGCGGACAGCCGCTATATCGCGGAAGATGCACTTGACGTGATAAAGGTAGATTACGAACCCCTGCCCGTGGTGATGGATATTGAGGAAGCTGCAAAGCCGGAAGCACCTATCCTCCACGACAATATCGGCAGCAACATCTATTCCCATCGATTCTTCAAATACGGCGACATGGAAAAAGCCTATGATGAGGCGGATCTGGTGGTCAAGGGGAAGTTCCTTTTTCCCAAATACGGCTCCACCCCTATGGAGACCTATGGGGTCATTGCCTCCTATAATCCTTTTAATGAGGAATTTGTAGTCTATAACAATTATCAAGGCCCCTTTGTCAACCACGCCCTGGTTGCCCTTGCACTTGAAGTCCCGGAAAATAAAATGCGCTGGATCGTCCCCACGGACATAGGAGGCGGGTTTGGCACAAAGACAGGGATGTACCCGTATATCGCACTGATAACCCTTGCCGCAAAAAAGACCGGAATGACCGTCAAGTGGATAGAGGATCGACGGGAGCATTTGCTGGCAAGCGCAACAGGCACGGACCGGGTCACCTATATGGAGGCGGCGGTCAAAAAGGACGGGACTATCCTGGGGACTTAAAGATAAGGCCATGGATAACACGGGCGGATACATCAGACCCCCGGAACCGGGCTGTGCCTACCGAAGCACGGGAAACCATACCGGGGCCTATCAGATAAGAAATCTGGATAGGGAAGTCATGGTGGTCGGTACCAATAAGTGCCTGACAGCCCCAAACCGCGGATATACATGTCAGGAATTGTACTTTAGTGTCGAACGGATGGTGGACATGGTCGCCGCCGAACTGGGGATGGACCCTGCTGAAATACGGTTTAAGAATTTTATCCAGCCCGATCAATTCCCCTACACCACGACAACGGGAGGGGATTTACGATGCAGGGGACTATCCCAAGGCATTTCAGATGGCCCTTGACATGATTGACTATAAAAAGATGAGAGAAGAACAGCAAAAGGCCAGAGAGGAAGGAAGATTTATCGGAATTGGCTTTTCAACCGTTGTAGATCCCTCCGTCACCAACATCGCGTATGTAGGGCTGGCCCTGACCCCGGAACAGAGGGCAAAAAGCCACCCAAAGTCAGGATCGGGGGAGTCGGTTATCGTCAAACTGGACCCTTTAGGCAAGGCACACGTGATCGCCTGCACCAACCCTCAGGGGCAGGGCCATGAGACCGTCATATCTCAAATCGTGGCTGATGAACTGGGGATTCATCCGGATGACGTAACCGTCAGTGACGTTGTGGATACGCATGATCGGGTTTACACCATAACCACGGGCAGTTACTCAAGTCGCTTTGCCTCAGTTGGCGTAAATGCGGTTGTAGATGCCACCCGCAAGGTAAAGGAAAAAATGAAAAAGATTGCCGCACACCTCCTGGAGGCAAACCCCGAAGACCTGGAGATGGAGGATGGAAAATTCCGGGTAAAAGGTTCTCCGGACAAATCGATCCACGTTAAACACGTGGCCGGGACCGCCCACTGGAACCAGGCGGCCCTGCCGGAGGGTATGGATGCGGGTCTCTATGCCAGCAGCCTGTTGTCAATGCCCACCTCCAAGCCACCGGATGATTCAGATCGCGTAAACTCCTCCAACACCTACGGGTTTATCGCGGAGGCCATTGTTGTGGAGATTGATCCTGAGACTGGAGAGGTCAAGTTTCTCAAGTGGGCCAGCGTGCACGATGCAGGGACCATACTGAATCCGATGCTGCTTGAGGGTCAGGTGATGGGAAGCATAGCCCATGCCTTGGGGGGAAGTCTTTATGAGGAGTGGGCATATGATGAAAACGGTCAATGTCTGACAGCGTCTTTTCAGGATTATCTTGTTCCAACGGCAAAGGAGATCCCAAAGATCGACATCGGACATATAGAAACCCCCTCACCCTTCACGGCCCTTGGCTCAAAAGGGGCGGGTGAAAGTTCTACCATGTCGGTCCCTGTGGCCATTGGGAATGCGATTGCGGATGCCCTGTCTCCTTTGGGGGTGACCATAAACGAGCTCCCTCTCAGCCCGAACAAGATCTGGCATTTGATCCAGAAAGCAAAGACCCAAGAATAGTCTAAAGCGAAATAGCCGCAACCAAAATGCCTCACGCAAAGACGCAAAGGCGCAAAGACTTTCGTGTTTTTTGTGACAGAAAACTAGGTAATAAGGTACTAATAGCAAAAGGAAAAACTTATGAAACTAGAGGGAAAATATTCTTTTAAGGCGACCCCGGAAACCCTGTGGGAACTTTTTACGGATCCAAAATATCTGGAAAAAACCATCCCCGGATGCGAAAAAATAACTGAACGTGAGCCGGGAAAATACGACATCACCGTTAAAATAGGGATCTCGGCTGTCAAGGGGACGTACAATGGCACGTTTGAAGTGGCTGATCCGGACCCCCCCCATCGATGCCGTCTGATTGGCGAGGGTAGTGGAGGCCCTGGATTTGCAAAAGGCGAGAGCACAGTTGAAATGACCCAGCAAGGGGATAGTACTGTGGTCACCTATAATGGAGAAGGGCAGGTTGGAGGGCTGATAGCAGGAGTTGGACAAAGGCTTATCAGCGGCATAGCAAAAATGTTGTTGGGCCAGTTCTTCAGGAACATCAAGAAAGTGTTAAAATCACAAACGTGATACAGGAGAAAATAAAATGAAACCAAGTGCCTTTGAATATTTTACCCCTGGCAGCGTGGCTGAAGCAATTGAGCTCTTGGAACGCTACGAAGATGAGGCCAAAATCATTGCCGGGGGGCAGAGTCTCGTGCCTATGATGAATTTCAGACTCGCCCGGCCCGAGTTCCTCATAGATATTAATGGTATCAAGGACCTCGACTATATAAAAGAGGAAGGGGATGATCTCCTTATAGGGGCATTGACGCGTGAGAGGGACCTTGAACTATCCCCGTTAGTGAAGGAAAGATGCCCTATTCTGGCAAAGGCAGTCTCTTTTTTGGGCCACTCTACGATCAGAAACCGGGGGACCATCGGGGGAAGCCTGGTTCATGCAGATCCTTCCGGAGAAATTTCTACAACAATCTGCGCCCTAAATGCAGAGATGAAGATCGCAGGACCATCGGGTGAAAGAACCATAGGGTTTGAAGAGTTCTTTTTGACTTACCTGACCACCTCCCTGGAACCGTCGGATATTCTTGTCGAAATAAGAATTCCAACACTCCAAGAAAAAGTGGGCTGGTCTTTTGTGGAACTGAGCCGGCGCGCCGGTGATTTTGCCATCGTTGCTGTGGCTACTATCCTTTTTATGGACGAAAGCGGGACCTGCAGTGAGGCCCGTATCTCCATGGGAGGTGTGGCTTCCACCCCTATTCGGGCCGTGGAGGCAGAAGCTCTTTTGTCCGGCCAGGTAATTACCAATGAGTTGATAGAAAAAGCAGGGCAAGAAGCCGCAGAGGAAACTGACACCGAGCCCGACTACCACGCCTCTTCAGAATATCGCAAGGATATGGCGAGGGTTTTTGTCCAAAGAGGGTTAAAAGAGGCATGGAACATGGTCAATGGAGGTCAATAGAATGGCAGAGAGTCGTCGCATTTCAGTAAAGGTAAATGGACTGGAATATCAAAGAGAGGTGGAACCAAGGAGGCTCCTCGTTGATTTCTTGAGGGATGATCTGGAGCTTGTAGGAACACATATTGGGTGTGAGCACGGAATTTGCGGTTCCTGCACAATTTTGTTCAACGGAAGAGCAATCCGTTCATGTCTGATGTTTGCCGTTCAGGCCCATGGCGCTGAAATGATGACCGTGGAAGGTCTTGCCGATGGCCAAAAATTGCACCCGATTCAAAAGGCATTTCAAGAATATCACGGCCTTCAATGCGGGTATTGTACGCCAGGAATGCTGATTACGGCATACGAATTTCTTAACAACAACCCTAATCCTACAGAAGAAGAAACAAGAGAAACCATGGCAGGGGTATTGTGCCGATGCACGGGATACAAACAGGTGATTGATTCGGTTATGGCAGCGGCAGCTGAAATGAGAGGAAAATGATCTTTCAGCAACTGATCAACGGGCTGATGTTGGGGGCGACTTACTCCCTTGTGGCCATAGGATACACCCTGATATTCGGGGTGCTGGGGCTTCTTCATTTTGCCCACGGCGAGGTCTTGATGGCAGGCGCTTTTATGGGGCTTTATATCATTTTATGGACCGACCTCCCCCTCTATATTACCCTTCCCCTGACCATGATAGGAACGGGTGCGTTGGGGATCGTTATTGATCTGGTGGCCATCAGACCACTCAAGAAGGACTTCCACCTGGCCCCTCTCTTGAGTACCATAGGCGTTACAATCATTCTCCAGAATTTGGCCGTCAAGCTCTTTGGAGGATACGGAACGCGTTTCCCGGATGCGATTAAAGACTACCATTTCAAGATCGGCTCTCTTTTTATCAGTTCCATAAACATCCTGACACTCGGGATCTCCATATCCCTGATGATAGCACTCTATTTTTTTATTTCAAAAACAAAGATTGGTAAGGCCATGAGAGCAGTTTCTGAAAGTCACCTTACCGCAGGGCTTTTGGGGGTGAATGTGGACCGGATCGTCTTGCTCACCTTTGGAATAGCCTCGGCCTTGGCAGGGGCTTCGGGCGTAATGATCGGCTTGGCTTTTCACGCTATCAGCCCTTTCATCGGACTTACCTTTGCTCTCAAAGGACTCGTTGTCATGCTCCTTGGCGGGCTTGGAAATGTGTTGGGGGCGATGATTGGGGGACTCATCCTGGGTATGGCGGAGGTGTTTGCTATTGTTGTGCTTCCCACGGAGATCAATTTGCAGGACATTTTTTCTTTTGGTATCATGATCCTCATACTGATATTCAGACCCACTGGTCTTTTTGGAACGCGTATTACCCAGGGTTAACAGGATCTGGTTTTGGATTATCTGATTTCAGTCGCGACCATTGCGGGCATTTATATCATAATGGCCATGAGCTTTTATCTTCCCTTGATGACCGGCCAGATATCATTGGGACAAGCCGGTTTCATGGCCATAGGGGCATATGGGTCAGCGGTCTGCTCGGTGAAGTTTGGGATTCCATATGTTCCTGCCATTTTGATTGGCGGAATTGTTGCTGGGATCGCGGGGTTTTTTGTGGGAATCCCGGCCCTGCGAATTAAAGGGATCTATCTGTTGCTTTTGACGCTGGGGTTTGGCGAAATCGTCCGCGTGGTTTTTATCAATGTGGAATACATCGGTGCGGCTGCCGGCTTTCCCGGCATACCCTATCAGGATCATTCCCTTCTGTATAGCTACATCATGGTGTTTATACTTATCGTCTTTTTCAGCCGCTTACGGAAATCACGTATGGGAAGGGCCTTTCATGCTGTTGGCAGTGATGAGGACGCCGCTGAGGTCATTGGTGTGAACATTACTTCTGTCAAACTCATAGCTTTTTCAACAGGGGCTTTTATCGCTGGAATCGGTGGAGGGATCTTTGCCCATTACCAGGAATACATTGAACCCCTCATGTTTGATGTTATGCATTCTGTTGAATTTATCGTATTCACGATATTTGGCGGCATCCAGATCTTCTGGGGTCCCATATTCGGCGCGTTTGTTCTCACCATGATTCCGGAGTTTCTTCGGGTCATTCAGGAGTGGCGGATGGAGTTATTTGGGGCCCTTTTGATTATTATGATGATTGTCAGGCCCCAGGGGGTCATAGGGTTGGATACCATAGAGGGTCTAAAAAAAGTTTCGAACAAAATCTTTGGAAGAGGCCTGTGCTAAGCCCTTAAGCTGTTTTTTTATTTGGATAAAAAATGATCCTCAACATCAGGAATGTGGCCAAACAGTTCAACGGATTCCATGCCCTTTCAAATATTGGGATAGAAGTAGAGGAAGGAAAAATCCACGCAATCATCGGCCCAAACGGGGCGGGTAAGACTACTCTGTTCAATCTGATCAGCGGGGTGTATGATTTGACAGAAGGGGAGATTCGCTTCAAAGATGTGAGGATCAGCAAATTAAGACCTCACCTCAGGGCCAAGCTTGGCATTGGTCGGACATTTCAAATTGTGCGTCTTTTTGACTTAATGAGTGTCTTGGAAAACGTAATGATAGGCGCCCATTGCAAAACCAGGGCGGGCCTCCTAAAGACCTTTCTCAGGTTCTCAAGAAAAGAGCCGGCGGAAGAAAAGGCGACCCGGGAAAACGCAATGCGTTGGCTGGAATTCGTGGACTTGGCCCACAAGGCCGATCAGGTGGCTTCCAACCTCCCCCATGCCGAACAGAGGCTTGTGGAAATTGCAAGGGTCTTGGCACTGGATCCTGAACTTATTCTTCTTGACGAACCAGCAGCAGGTATGAATCCAAACGAGACCCTGAAACTCGACGCACTTATCTCAAAGATCAACCAAATGGGGAAAGCAATTCTCTTAATCGAGCATAACATGGAACTTGTTATGGAAATATCTCATGTAATTACGGTACTGAACTTCGGGATGAAGATCGCCGAGGGAGTTTCTTCTGAAATTCAGAATAATCCTAAAGTCATAGAAGCCTATCTGGGTAGAAAAAAATGATCAAGGTGTTGTCCGTTGAGGGAGTCTCTTCGGGATATGGAAAACTTCTCGCCATTCACGACGTGGATATCAATGTGAAAAAAGGAGAAGTGGTGGTCCTGATTGGGGCTAATGGCGCCGGGAAGAGCACGCTTTTGAGGACAATATCAGGGGTGTTGAGACCCAGTAAAGGCCAAATAATCTTTCAGGGCCGGAAGATAAATGGATATAAGCCCCATTCGATCGTAAAAATGGGAGTGGTCCAGATCCAGGAAGGCAGAGGTATCTTAGCCCGTATGACCGTAAAGGAAAATCTGGAAATGGGGGCCTACCTTCGTTCTGACAAGGGTGCAATAGAAAAAGATCTGGTTCAGACATTTGAAAAATTCCCCCATCTCAAAGACCGTCTGAGCCAAAATGCAGGCACCCTTTCAGGAGGTGAACAACAGATGTTGGCCATTGGCCGGAGCCTGATGGCAAGGCCACAGCTTCTCCTCATGGACGAACCTTCCCTTGGGCTTGCCCCCGTTATAGTGGAGTTCATCCTTGAAACGATCCATGATCTTCGCAAAAAGGATGACTATACGATTCTGTTGGTTGAACAGAACGCCAATCAGGCCCTTGATGTAGCCGATCGCGGATACGTCTTGGAGACAGGACGGATTGTCATTGAAGGAAAAAGCCAGGAATTACGTGATAACGAAAAGGTCCAGAGGGCCTATCTGGGAAAAACTATTAGATCAAGGGAAAATTAGTCCGTTAAGGGCCAGCAAACGTGTAAAAAGAAAAGGGGGGTGATAAAAAGAAGGGAAAGGGATTTGAGTCAGTTCGGGTTAAACACCTAAGGAGGTAGTTAAGATGAAAAAGAGACTTTTTGTGGCTTTTATGATTGTGGCATTTTTCACTACCCTTAGCCTGGTTTTGGCGCCATCCTCCCAAGCCGGGAAGCTTTCCGGGGATAAGGTCAAAATCGGCGCCATTTATTCCACTTCAGGCGTTTGCGCAGAGTGGGGTATGGCTGCGAAGATAGCAGGGGATATTGCGGTTGAAGAGATCAATGCAGCGGGTGGTATCGGCGGTGTTCCCATAGAGATCACCTGGTATGACGTCGGATGCAAGGCCCCCCCTGCCATCCCGGTTATTCAAAAGCTTGCAAAGCAAGACAAGGTCCTTGTGGTCAACGGGCCCTGTCAGAGTTCTGTGTGCGAGGTCATCTTCCCCAAACTCAACAGGCTAAAACTTGTACTTGTCTCGTTCTGCTCTTCAAAACCTGGCCTGTCTGCCCTCAGCCCATGGGCCTTCAGGAACACCCTGACAAGCGACAAACAACTCGCGCCGGCCATAGAAAAATGGAAGGAAGAATACGGTATCAAAACCGCAGTGATTCTTTACAACTCCGAAGATGCCGTTTCTACGGTGGAGGGGAAGAAGATTATGCCTGTCCTGTTCAAAAAATACGGCATAAAATTGCTCAAGATGTTTTCATTTCAGACCCAGACCCTTGATTTCGCGCCATTCATAACCGAAATCAAGGCCCTCAACCCTGACGGGATTGCCGTTGGAAGCTGCTATGAGCATGGTGCCAAGATTGCTATCGAGGCCCTCCGACAGGGCATCAAGGCACCTATGCTTGGCGGAGCCTGTAACAGCACACCGGGGCTGATCGAGATCGGTGGGGATGCCGTCGAAGGATATTTTGGTTCGACTGCCGCCTGGATCGAAGGGAATCCGGACCCAAGAATGGTCAAGTTTCTTGAGAAGTTCAAGGCGCGTTCTCCAGGTGGAAAGGCACCCCCGTATGGTGGACCCCGTTCCTACGACAACATATACATCATCAAAAAGATCATGGAAGAGGAAGGGGTGACCAACAAACCAGAAGACCTTGAGAAAGATCGGGATAAGATACGCCAAGGCTGGAAAAAACTGAAAGACTATGATGGAATCTCTGGTATCACCACCATGGACAAAAATGGAGATGGGGTCGGAGGCGTGAAGACCCTTATGGTTGAAGGTGGAAAATTTGTACTCAAGTAATAAAAAGGGTCTCAAAGAGTACCGGGCCTAATCAATGCCCACCAATTAAATCTAAGGGCTTGCGCAATAATAACTTCGCAGAATTGACTTCCGGATTTGGGTCAGAAATTGTAGTACTATTTGGAGGATTTTGCGATTGAGGAGCGATCGAATATGACCTGAAGATGGGATGCGAAAATGTGAAATTATTTTTGCGCAAGCCCAAAAGCTACAGAAGCTTTTGAGGCGGATGGCTATATTATTCTACGGCGTAAATATATTATTGGAGGGTATAGGATTTATGGTAAAGACTTACAAAGAACTTAGGGAAGTTATTGACAAAAAGGACCGGGGGTTACGTGAAAAGGTCATGTCCCTGGAAGAGGCCGTGGGGATGATCCAGGATGGCGATCATGTTGCTTCAGGGGGCTGTCACTACTCCAGGACACCCATGGCCGCTATCTGGGAAATCATCCGCCAAAAGAAGAAAAACCTGGTTTATTCAAGGAGCATTACATCCACCGAAGGGGATCTCCTTTTGGTATCTGAGGCCACAAAACACGTGGTTACAAGCTGGTTCAGCCCTGGTGTCACATGGGGTGTTTCCCGTGTGATGCGTCATTACATGCAGGAGGGGCTTGCCGTTTTTGATGAATGGAGTCATATGACCCTCGGCTTGAGGTACAGGGCAGGTGCAATGGGCATTCCCTTTATGCCGGCAAGGTCAATGCTGGGTTCTGATCTCTACCCGAGACTTTCCGATATCAAGGAGATGGAATGTCCCTATACAGGGGAGAAAGCTGGCTCTGGTACCAGCCCTCAACCCTGATGTGGCCATACTTCATACACAGCGTTGTGATCCCTATGGCAACGTTCAAAGTGAAGGGCTTCCATTTATGGACGGAGATATTGCATTGGCCGCAGACAAGGTCATAATCACGACGGAAAGGATTGTGAGTAATGATCAGGTGAGAAGGACACCCGACAGGACGACTATTCCTTTTTTCTGCGTAGATGCGGTAGTGGAGGTCCCTTACGGGTGTCTGCCACACGAGTGTTACGGACAATATGAACCGGATTTTAAGCATATGGACAAATACGTAAAACTTATGATGGGAAAAGGACCGGATGGCGTAAAGGAATATTTGGAACAATACGTATTTTCTCCTGCAACATGGAACGACTACTTGGACCTGTTAGGATTCAAAAATATTCTCAAAGCGACTGTTCAGGGGAAGGGGGTTTACTATGACTAAAACAGCATACAATACTGCCGAGCTGGTTGCGGTGATGAGCGCAAGGGCGCTTGATGACGGAAAGATCGTCTTTGGGGGGGCCGGCATGCCTCTTATATCCTGTATTCTCGCACAAAAGACACACGCCCCGAGATTGACCATCCTTTTTGAAGGGGGAGTGATCGGACCCCATATAGAAGTCGGCAGATTTCCTCCTTCCACAAATGAGCAGAGGTGCGCCAGAAAAGCCAACATGCTCCTTTCGATCACCGATATCCTGCTCCTCCAGCAAAGGGGCTACGTTGACTACGGATTTCTGGGAGGCGCCCAGATCGATCAATTCGGAAACCTGAACAGCTCTTTTATTGGTGATCCGAATAAACCCAAAGTTCGACTTCCGGGAACCGGTGGCGCCAACGATATAGCCAGCCTGGCATCAAAAATATTGGTGGCCATGCATCACGAAAAAAAACGCTTTGTGGAGAAGGTTGATTTTATCACGACCCCCGGGTACCTGCAGGGAGGCGACAGCAGGGAAAAGGCCGGGTTAATCGCTGGAGGTGTTTACCAGGTGATCACACATCTGGGAATCTTTGGATTTGATAAAGAAACCCGGGGGATGTGCATCCAAACGCTACATCCTGGGGTCGACGTCGAGGAGGTAAAGGAAAGGACCGGTTTTGAGTTGATCATACCGGATGATCTTCCGCGCACTGAACCGCCATCTCAAGAAGAACTTCGGATTTTGAGGGAACTTGACCCTGAAAAGAGATATACAACCCCAAAGGAAGAATAAAGGGGAAATGGTTCCTCTCATAATATATGCAAAAACAATTCTCATCCTCTGAATCAAAATTGGAGAAGGTACGGTAAAAGCCGGCCAGCCTTTGTGGGGTGCTCCTTCAGGGATACTCCGTGATCAGCCGTCTATCTAAGCGAGGGTGTTAACATCTATGCTGGATTATTCAAAGGATATAGTCCTTTAAATGGATACGGTCCATGACCTCTTTTGGAACCTTGGGCTTGGCCGCAAAAATATCCAACGAGGGTTTGGCAGTGGCATCGACACCGACCTTGTCACTTACGGGGACACCTTGTTGCTGCGATGGATCCAACGGATCATGGGTAACGCCTTTAATGATGAATAGGTCACGACCCGCCTGCATTCGAGTAGCCATGGCCTGAATGACTGCCTGATTATCGGTTACATCGATATCGTGATCTACCACGACACAATGCTTGACTTGCATATCAGCAGCGAATGCCGTGAGTATGGTCTGTTTCGCCTGCCCCTCCCGGGCCTTTTTGATGGAAACAAAGAGGGTAAAAGGGGACGGACAGCGGACGTTCTGAACCGCCGGGATGTTCTTCTGCAGAAAGTCCAGGATGCTCGGTTCCATGGGAATCGTAGTCATGAGCAGGAGTTCCCTATGAGGCCCTCCACAAACATCCTGAAAGATAGCGTCCTTGCGATGGGTGATCCCTTTGACATTGATGAAAGGTCGCTTGACCTGTCCCGCCGAATATCCCGTAAATTCACCATATGGACCTTCCTCCTCACGCTCAAAAGGGGGAATTTCACCTTCAATAATGATTTCGGCCCTGGCCGGCACCTCTAAATCCAGGGTTTTGGCTTGAACCGTCTCAAGTGGGGAACCCATCAAACCTCCTATGACGTCGCGTTCATCAATGCCGTAAGGACCGATGAAAAGAGCACCCAAACACCATGCGGGGTGATTCCCAACGATAATGGCGATTTCCATAGGTTTGTCCCTCTGCTCGCATTTCTCGTAAATCTGGCTGATGTGCTTTCCCGGCGTCATATAGATCCCTAATTTTTTGGGGCTTTTCATCATTAAACGGGCATAACTACAATTGTAGACACCGGTGTCAGGGTCCTTTGCGATGCAGATACCACTGCTGATATAGGGTGCCCCGTCTGTATCGTGGTACTGCATTTGAGGGAGCGACAATATATCTACCTTATCCCCCAAATGAATCACTTCCTGTACCGGTCCCTCCTTTACCAATTCAGGCCTGATTAAATTGTTCAAGGCATCGCGATATTTCTGCGGCAACTCGGTCTTGGGGACGCCCAAAGCGGCTGCCACCAGAGAACGCGAAGCACACGTATTCACCACAACAGGGAAATCAGTATTCTTAACCTTCTTAAAGTACAAGAGCGGAGTACGCTTTTGCATCTCTAATTTGGTCACTATGGCAGTTGTTTCGTATAAGGGTGAAATCTCTTTCTCAATTTCAATGTATTGAGAGGGATACTTCTCTTTAACCTCCCGAATAAAACTCCTAAAATCTTTACCCAACATCTTGATACTCCTTTGGGTTTAGAACGGAAAAATATTGATATTTTTACCCGCCAGAATTGATTCTTAAAATTCCCCTCCCTTAAGGAACTTTCGCTCGGGATCAAGTGCACGCACTATCTTTAATTCCTCCTCTGTCGGAGGCGTTGTTTCCGTTAGGTTGTCGGTAACCGCCAGTTCGAAACCCGTATTTTCCTGAACCTGTTCCGGGGTTATGCCAGGATGCACTGAAACCAGTTTCATCTCCCGGGTCTCCTTGTCAAATTCCAAAATGCCCATATTCGTGATAACCTTTTTCACGCCTCCCCCGAGTAAACCTGCTTTCTCTCGTGAGTCTCCTCCATCCAGGAATCCCGGGCTGGTCACAAAATCCACCTTCTCTACAATTCTTCTTTTCTCGTGATAGGTGATGGAGAATACCTGGTTCGCGGAACTGGCTATATCGTTTGCCCCCCCGCTTCCCGGTAACCTTATTTTCGGCTTTTCAATGGATCCGATATAACTGCTGTTGATATTACCGTATTTGTCGATTTGGGCTCCCCCTAGAAAACCCACATCGATAAATCCCCGCTGGAGGTACAGCATCATGTCGATTGTGGGTGGTGTCATTACTGAACGGCGTATCGTACGTGCCTCATTGGCCGAACGCGGTAAAGATCCGATTTTTGGGGCAATGCCTCCCACCTCAAAGAGGATGGCAAGGCTTGGGGCATGTGTCCTCTGAGCAAGAATGGCCGATAGCACGGGAAGGCCTCCTCCAGCGAAAACCATCTGGCCATCCAGTAATGATCGTGCCCCTATGACTACTGTGAGTTCAGCTGGATTATACTTTGTCATAGCTTCCAAATCCTCCCTTTCTTTATTGTATCCATCAGGCTTTTCATGCCGAACAAGGAGAGGTATTCCTCAAAATCGGCCGGGCCGTAGAAAAATTTATCTAGATACCCTTTTACGAAACCCATCTTATCCTCTGCCTCTAATAGGCCCTGACCATAGTCCCCCATTTTATCATAGGCCGGTTCATAACGCCCATAACACTCAAAAGGATAGCAGCCGAAGGGGAGTTCTACAACGGCGTCAACACAGAAAAAGGGGATGTTCGTGCAATTGGGAGCATCGCGAATGGTTTCGTTGTCAATTATCTGCTCAGTCGTAAGGATCACGTGGTTGGATGCCTTCGCAATGTCTATGTCCATGCACGGAGGCCCGTAGATTTGAGCATTTCCGTAAATATCCGCCGCCTGTGAATGAATAACGGCAACGTCCGGGTTCAACGCCGGGATTAAGAGGAGTTCCTCTTCGGAGTAAGGGCATGTAAACCGCTTGAGATCTGTGATTTTCTCCAGGTCTGACCCGAGCATCGTTTTAGCAGGAATGGAAGGAATCCCCATGGCCCCCGCCCTGAACCTGAGGGAGAGGCCCATGAGGCTCCACTCCTCAAATGTATTTGGGTCTTTCTCGGCATAGGCACGCATGATCTTTGATACGCCCCAGGTCACCCCGCCGCTGAACCAACTCGTCACCGCTTTACGCATGGCCCCTGATACAAAGAGCCAATCTCCTTCAAAACTCATAAGGGTCTTATAGAAGGTGAGATCTTTCTTCTTTTGCCGGATGATCTCCCATAGGGCCCCCACCGGTGTGCGGGTGTACTGGAGCCCTCCGATGGCAACATGATCCCCATCTTGGATCATTTTTACGGCCTCTTCCAAAGTCGTGGTTTTATCTCTCACACCCTTATTTTTTTCAACGATCTTCCTGCGAGACTCCCGATAACTGTTCATCCTTAAAAACCTCTCATAATTTGTTTATCTCTAGCAAAGCCCAGGGAGCCCACTTGCCATTGGGTCAAGAAACTGACCGGAACGTGGCGCGTCCCTCGGCGAACGTTCCCAGCATCATGCCGAACGCCGCTTCACCATGCGCAGGGGATCGTACGAGAGCACGGTTTCGCCATGCTGGTTCATCACCTTGTTCGCGGTGCGCACCAGACCCCGGTCACCCTTTGACGTGAGACGCGCTTCCGTGACCTCGCACTCGACATGGATGGTGTCGCCAACGAACGTGGGTGCCTTGATCGCCAGCGTGGCGCCGAAGAACGCGAGCCCTGTGTTCTGCATGGCTGGCAGCAGGAGCCCTTCGGCGCACGAGTAGACCATCGCTCCCGGTACAGGACGTCCCTTTATCGAGCGGCCCGACTCGTCGGCCACGGCAAACAACTCCTCGGTCAGCCACGTCAGGTTGATGAATGCCGCCACGTCGGCCTCAGAGATCGAGCGGCGGTGCGTGCGGAAGCGGAAACCGACAGCGAGGTCCTCATAGTAGAAGCCCCGCCCTACGACGTGCATGTCACTGATCATATCGATCATTCTCCTTTCTCAATATCGACCCAGAGCGCAGTTGATAAGAACTTCCTTTTTTGTGTGAGGAGTATAAAAAAACTGGTCTTGTGTGTCAATCCGGATTCAACTTCATGATATTGTCCTGATGCGTCACATGCTGGTCAATGCCGAAGAATGGACCCATATTTCCTGGAAAGAGGGCCTCCTGAAAAACAGGCTGGACGGTTTGATTATACAAAGGAGGCTTAGCCCTAATGTTGCATAAATCTTTGGCCCAAAAACGCTGCGCTCGCTCCATATCAGGCCATCAAGAACCGCTGATCCATTTTCAAGACCTCACCGTATGTTAAATACGTTTTCACCCTTGAAAATGGCCCATCGTCCCTTGCTGATCTAATCTATAGCGTTTTGAACTCAAATTTTATGCAATATTAGGGTTAGCACAGCAGCGCATTCTTTCACTTGCGCCGTTCGACTAGATTTGCTATAGACCTTCCTCGGTGGCTTAGAGAAGTCAGGAAAGAAGTATGAAAGAGCGAAGAATACGGCGAAAGAATAAAGACGCGAAGGAGATGAGAGGATGGCTTTCAAAGATCACAGAGATTTTTTCGAACTGTTGGAAAAAGAAGGAGAACTCCTCAGGATCAAGCAGGAAGTGGATTGGGACGTTGAAGCCGGCGCCATTGGAAGAAAGGCTTATGAATTGGAGGGGCCTTGCATTCTCTTTGAAAAAATAAAGGATTATCCAAAGAAGGGTATGATATCGAATGGAACAACGGGAACATGGAGCCGTGTGGCCTTGGCCCTGGGGCTTCCCAAGACCACTTCCATAAGGGAGATCTATAAAGTTTATGGGGAAAAGGTGGTAAAAAAGATCCCCCCCCGTGTTATCAAGAAAGAAAATGCCCCATGCAAGGAACACGTCATGATTGGTGACGAGATCGATCTTTATGAATTCCCCAGCCCAATGATCCACGAGGGAGACGGGGGCCGATACATTGGTTCATGGGACCTTGTGGTGAGCAAGGATCCTCAAACCGACTGGACCAATTGGGGGATGTATCGGTTTATGGTCCACACCAAAAACTGGCTCTCCGGTTGGCCCCAGGTGAACAGCCAATTGGCCATGATGTTCCGCGAAAGGTATCTGCCCAAGAATGAGCCCATCCCCGTGGCGCTGGTCCTCGGCACAGACCCCGTGTCCCACATCACGGCCACGGCACCCTTCCCCCCCCAGGTAAGCGAGGTGGAGATCGCCGGAGGAATACTTGGGGAACCCATAGAATTGGTCCCCTGCGAGACCGTCGACCTGCTCGTTCCGGCCCACTCCGAGATCGTGGTCGAGGGGCACATCCTCCCCGATAAGGTTGCCCCTGACGGCCCCTTTGGCGAGTACCCCGGCTACCGCAGCGGGACCATGTGCAAAGGCGTGGCCATGAAGGTGAGCGCGGTAACGTACAGGACGAATCCTATTGTTACCATGATCTCACTGGGGATACCGCCGGACGATGCCTCCATCGCGGCGTCACTGAGCGCTGCGGCCGCCATGAAAAGCGGCCTTATCCGTAAGGGGATTCCCGTAACGGATGTCTATGTGCCGCCCGAGGGCGTCACCCATCTCATCGTTGTGGGCGTGAAAAAGGGAGGTTCGGAGATGGCCCGCAGGGTCCTGGATTTTTTCACGGCCCGCAGGGTCTGGACCAACAAATATATGATGGTTGATGCAGATGTGGATGTCTTTAACATGTCCGAGGTGATCCACGCCTTCGCCTCCAAGTGCCACCCTGGAAGAGGAATTGCTCTGGAGTGGTACGAGGGCAGGGCCAACCCCCTGACGCCTTTCTACAGTCTGGAGGAGCGGAAGAGACTCAAAGGTGTATCCGTGGTATTTGACTGTACCTGGCCCCTTGAATGGTCGGCTGATATCGTTCCCCCAAAGGTCTCTTACAGAAATATATACTCGAAAGAGATCCAGGAGAAAGTGGACAAGAACTGGAAAAAATACGGGTTTAAATAGGAGACGTTGAAAATGGCCAAAGAATGGGAGACTTTTGTACGGAAATTCAGCGATATGAAAGATGGGGAGGTGGAGTTTTTCATAAAAGATCTCACCCCGGGCCCGCGAAAATATGACACCAAGCATGTGAGGGCCCACATCACAAAGAAAAAGACCAGGTCCAAGACAGATGTGCTGTGGGTGAGGTCGGAGGCTGGTTTTAAAGATCCCAAGCCCTGGTCCATGAAGATCATCGAAGAGTTGCCCGAATGGGTTGACGGAAAACCCTGGGAGGATGTCCTGGAAATTATCGAGAGATCACAAAAAAAGAAAGCCACCAAAGGGTAAGACAGACGAGGGGAACACAAGATATGCTCCCATGAACACCAACCATGGGACACTACACCCCCATCTCACCTGCTAGGTCTAATAAAATATTCTACCGAAAAATGGATATGAATAAACTTGAAAAAAAGAGAGTCTTAAATAACGGTCAAAAAAACCCTGATGCGTTTTTGAGGGGCTACTGCCGTGTCTGTAATCGCCATTATTTTTTCAGGAATAAACTTGACGTTGACCATGTCCAATTCCATCAACATCACGGGGGTGTTTGCCAGAGATGCAATTACACCTGTGCCAGAATTAAAATACCTGAATTGAGAAAAAGAGGAAAACATGATCATTGATTTTCATGTCCACACTGCATTCTATGAGACAACAACAAAGACTTACAGAGACCTGATACGACGCTCGTACGGGGACAAAATGGAGGACTTCCTTAAAACCTATTCATCCCCGGAGGCCTTTATAGAACTGATGGACCAGGCTGGAATTGACTATGCAGTCATCCTGGCCGAGCTGGCGCCTATCACTACCGGCATTGCAGATAACGAATACGTTGCCGAGTTCTGTTCAAAAAGCCCTCGCCTGATTCCTTTTGCCAGTATCAACCCATACACAATTTCCAGACCCGATCAGGAACTGGAGAGGCTGGTGAAAGATAATGGGTTTCAGGGTCTCAAACTCTATCCAACATACCAACTCTACTACCCCAATGACAGCATGATCTATCCTTTGTACGCAAAGGCCCAGGAACTGAATATCCCGGTATCTCTCCATATAGGATCATCGGTTTTTGTGGGTTCCAGGCTTAAATACGGGGACCCCATCTACATGGATGACGTGGCCGTAGATTTTCCGGATTTAAATCTACTCATGTGTCACAGCGGGCGGCCCTTCTGGTATGATAATGCCTTTGGCATTGCGCGGCTCCATAAAAATGTCTACATGGAAATCTCCGGTCTTCCGCCTCACAAGCTCTTGGATTATTTTCCAGAGTTGGAAACCATTGCCCACAAGGTCATATACGGTTCAGACTGGCCAGGAATACCCACCATCAAAGAGAACATACTTGCCATCAAAGACCTAAGACTGGGTGACGATGCAAAAGAAAAAATCCTGGGAAAAAATGCGATGAGGTTGTTAAATGTTAATTGACAGGTATCACGACATGGTGTAACCGTTATATCTTAGCGTAGTTGACAGATAAATTTATCTACCTGAGTCTTATTAAGGTATAGTTTCAGATTTTCTGACAGCTAGAATCCGCACACCGAATACTACTGACTTGGTTGCAGTCAAATGCCAGTGTCAGGTTTAACCTATATAAAAAGCGGCGAGAATGTCATCAAACACCATTTTCTTAAAGGAGGGAAACAATGTTAAAAGTGACAACTAAACGGGGATGTTTGTTTTTGGTGATCATGTTTGTTTTCATCTTGGGGGTAACACCAGCCATTTCTTCAGCCCAACAGCCGGTTCATTTAAAATTGGCTGCTCACAAAATAGGCAGCGGATGGTTTGTCATGGCCGGTATCATGGCCGATACCTTCCAAAGAGCCCTTCCGCCAGGTTCAACTGTCGATGCTCTCCCATACTCTGGAGGCATTGGTAACCCGAAACTCCTTGGTATGAAAAAGGTGGACATGGGATTCGCATTTCCTATGACGGCAAACTGGGCCTGGAACGGAGTTTACCGTTACGATAAAAAAATCCGGAACATCCGTGCAATAGCCGGAGGGCTGGATAGCTATTGGTTTCTAGGTGCTGTGAGGGCGAATAAAGATATAAATAGTTGGAGAGAGGTGAAGTCAAAAAAAATTGGCCTTCGGGTCGGCACCCAATCAAAGGGTTCTCTAAGCGAGTTTGCTACCAGACAAATCCTGGGGGAATACGGTATTACCCAGAAGGATCTAAAAAGTTGGGGTGGCGATATCTTGATGAAAGGTTTTAAAGAAATGGTGCCTGCCTTAAAAGAAGGAGCCATCGACGCTCTTCTGATGATGGCCACCCCGTTTCACCCCACATGGACTGAAGCAGCAATCGCCCGACCCCTTCATTTCTTGTCCATAGAAGAGGATATTTTGGTTAAATTGAGGGACAAGTATGGCTACACCCGTTCCGTAGTCCCAAAGGGAATGTTCAAGGGGCTTGACAAAGACGTAACGACCATCGGCTTTCCCACCTTACTCCTTGTCAGAGAGGATATTTCTGATGATGTGGTTTATATAATCCTAAAAACAATGGTCCAAAACAAGGAAAAGTTTCAGGCAGCATATAAGAGCTTTAAAGCCTTTGACCCAAAGACTGCTTGGGAACCTGAAAAGATTGGAGGAATCCCTCTACATCCCGGTGCTGATAGATTCTACAAAGAGATGGGGTGGAAATAAGGTCCAAGCGCTTTCTTTACCCTAACGTTGCATAAATATTTGGCCCAAAACCGCTTTGCTCGCTCTATATCAGGCCATCAAGAAACGTTTGTCCATTTTCAAGACCTCACCGTATGTTTAATACGCTTTCGTCCTTAAAAATGGCCAAACATCCCTTGCTGACCCAATCTATAGCGTTTTGAACTCAAATTTTATGCAACGTCAGGGTTTAAAAGACATTTTGTCTTACCGGGACTTTTCATATGAGGGTCTACAAGCCGATCTTTGGTAGTGGACCCTCTCTCTTTAATTCAATAGGCATAATCTTAATTTATAAACCCATACAAGGGCAACAAATTGGACTCAAAGCTCATGAAAGTCAGGCACCTGCTTGCAGGTACCATCGCCATATGCTGGTCTCTATTTCAAATTTATAGCGCCTGGAATGTCACCGTGGATGCGATGATCGTCAGGGCTTCTCACGTGGGCTTTGCCTTGGCTCTTGCCTTTTTGGTGAACCCCTCTTTTAAGTCAAAGCCAAGGCTTTCCTTTCTTATCGATGCCATCCTGGTACTCTTGGGTATTGGAGTTGCCCTACATATCATTGTTGATTTCGATCGCATCATCGAAAGAATCGTATCAGTTGATAAGATGACCTCTGGTGACCTGTTTTTTGGCTTTGTTGCAGTGCCTTTAATCCTTGAGGCCACCCGAAGGGCGGTAAGAGCCGCTCTCGCCATTGTGGGAACCTGTTTTTGCATCTATGCCTTGACCGGGCCTTACCTTTTTGGCACCTTGAAGCATCGTGCTGCGGATATATATGATTGGGTGGATTACCTCTATCTCACAACAGACGGGATTTTTGGTGTGCCTACCGGCGTTTCTGCCACATTTGTCTTTCTTTTTATCCTCTTCGTGGCATTTCTCCAGAGGACTAAGGTAAGCCAATTTTATCTGGACCTGGCCTTTGCCATAACAGGCCGTTCACGAGGGGGGGCAGCCAAGGCATCGGTTGTGGCCTCCAGTTTTTTTGGGACCATCTCCGGTAGTGCCGTGGCCAACACTGTTGGAACAGGAAGCTTCACCATTCCTTTGATTATCAGTTCGGGTTACAAACGCCACTTTGCGGCGGCCGTGGAGGCGCTCTCTTCCACAGGGGGGCAGCTAATGCCACCCATCATGGGGGCAGCCGCATTTGTTATGGCTGAACTAACAGGGATTCCCTATTGGGATATCTGCAAATCAGCCGCATTTCCGGCCCTCCTTTTTTACGGTGCAGCCTTCCTTATGATTCATTTGGAGGCATTGAAGACGGGGCTAAAGGGCTTGGAGGAAGATAAACTGCCCAATCTCTGGGTCACCTTAAAGAAGGGGAGCCATAAAATATTCCCTGTTGTGATTCTGGTTACCTTTCTTGTCCTTGACTATACGGTGACCAAAGCCGCCCTTATGGCGATCCTGGCCACCATGATTGTGTTCTTAGTTGACCGTAAAAGCCTGGAGTTCTACATTTCGGTTGGAGGCGCCTCCAAAAAGGGCTTCCGGGAGGTCTTGGGTACCATAGCCCAGGGTGTAGTCTCTGCGCTTGTTGGATTGGGAAAGACCTTGGATCAAGGCGCAAGACAGGCGTTAACAGTAGCAGTGGCGTGTGTCTGTGCCGGGATTATTGTAGGGGTGATTACCCTTTCCGGTTTTGGTCTTCGCTTTTCCGGTATAATCACCTCATTTTCTGGGGATTTTCTTTTTCTTGCCCTTTTATTGGTTGCCATGTGCTCCATCATCCTGGGGATGGGAATGTCAACCACTGCGGACTACATCACCGTATCCACCCTGGCTGTTCCCGCCCTCTACGTATTGAACGTGGAACCTCTTTCGGCGCATATGTTTGCAATGTACTTTGCCTGTCTTTCCATGATCAGTCCTCCGGTGGCACTTGCAGCCTATGCTGCAGCCGGCATTGCACAGACAGGGCCATGGCGAGTCTGTTTCACTGCCATGCGACTTGGGATTGTGGCCTATTTGGTCCCTTTTATGTTTGCCTACAACCCGGCCCTCCTCTTGATCGGTCCTGTTGCCAGCGTGGTGTGGGCGTGCCTGACCGCTTTGATCGGCGTGATCGGTCTGTCCGGAGCCACAATAGGCTTTCTTTTCAGGAGGATGAACCCTGTAGAAAGAATCCTGATGGGCGGCGCAGGGGTTGCCATGATCTTTCCAGGGATCACAAGCGACTACGTGGGGATAATACTTTCCATCGGTTCTTTCTTGTGGAATTTTTTTACAAGAAAAAAAGATCACTCATATCCAAACAATGACGCTGCCGAAAATAAAGCAGTGTCGCAGTCACATGCTACTCATCCCTAAACGAATTTTTTTGTTGACTGATATCCGGCTGAGGAGACGAAGAAATGGGTGAAGACTTCAGGGGCTTTTTGGATGCAATGGAAGAAACAAAAGAAGGTGGATTTATTCGAATCAAAAAGGAAGTGGATACCCGTTATGAAGTGGCGGCTATTGTCAAGAAATTAGAGCAGGCAAGAAAAATCCCCATTATTATCTTTGAGAATGTAAAGGGCAGTTCAATGCCTGTTGCGGTCAACTGCAATGGGACTCGGGGCCGTGTTGCCCGCGCATTGGGGGTACCAAAAAAGGATCTCGAAAAAAGGATTATACATGCCTTCAAAAACCCCATTCCACCGCTTGAAGTGTCCAACTCCCATGTCCAGGAGATTGTCCTCACCGGGGAGGACATCGATCTAACAAGACTTCCGGCCATGACATATCATGACACTGATGTTGCCCCTTATATCACAGCGGGTGTTGTCTTTGCCAAGGATCCTAGTACAGGTGTGAATAACCTAAGTTATAACCGTCTGATGGTCAAAGAGAAAGACCGGCTCGGAATCTTCATGACCGTAGGTAAACACCTCAACGCCATCTATACTAAGATGGAAGACATGGGGGAGCCCATGGAGGTTGCCATATCTATCGGTAACCACCCGTCGGTCTCTTTGGGGGCGCTTGCCATCGGCCCTTATGATGAAGATGAATTGGGGATTATCGGCGGGCTTAAAGGAAGCCCTTTGGAGATGGTCAAATGCAAGACCGTTGACTTGATGGTCCCGGCCGGATCTGAAATTGTGATCGAGGCTGAGATAGAGCCCTTTACAAGGGAAAAAGAAGGTCCGTTTAGCGAGTTCACAGGTTATGCGTTAGCTGAAGGCCAAAACCCCGTTGTCCGTGTCAAGGCCATCACTCACCGCCGAAACCCGATCTATCAGGATATATGCGGTGGTCAGAGCAGGGAACACCTTGTCATGGCAACTATCCCCATGGAAGCCAATTACCTGCGGTCTGTCCAGTCGGCTGTGCCCGAGGTGAAAGCCGTCCGCGTTTCTGCGCCGTTTACCTTGGTCATTTCCTTGAAAAAAAAATACGAGGGTCAAGCCAGATTGGCCATGCTGTCGGCCTTTAGCGGTGATCTCTATCTCAAACACTGTATTGTTGTTGACACGGATATAGACATCCATAATCTCCAGCACGTATTTTGGGCGATCGCCACACGGGTTCAGGCGGATCGGGATATCTTTATCATTCCACGGGTTCGCGGTTCTTCACTCGATCCTTCGGCAGAGACCATGGGCGTTGTGGACAAAATGGGGATTGATGCCACCGCCAAACCCGACCTGGATCGTTTTCCTCCAAAAAACAGGATACCAAAGGAGGTAATGGAACGGATCAACCTCAAAGATTATATCGAGGAAGGATCGTGGTAGAAAAGAATTTGTTAAACGGGAAAAGAATTCTCATAGTAGATGATGAACCGGATATCTTAAAGACATTAGAAGAGCTGCTTTCCATGTGTTATGTGGAAAAGGCCTCCAGCTTTGATAAAGCCAGCGAACTCCTGGAAAACCAATCTTTTGATATTGCAATTTTGGATATTATGGGGGTTGACGGGTATAAGCTATTAGAGATTGCTAACGAGAAAAAAGTGATCGCGATTATGTTGACCGCCCATGCCTTTAGCCTTGAAGATACGGCCACGTCCTATAACAAAGGGGCAGCCTCCTACATACCTAAAGAGGAAATAAGCAACATAAGAGTTTTTTTGGAAGATGTTCTGGAGGCAAAGGAAAAAGGAAAAAATTCTTGGTGGCGTTGGCTCGGTAGATTTACCACCCTCTATGACAAGAAATTTGGCCCGGACTGGAAAGATTCAGACAAGGAATTTTGGGAGAAACTTGAATATTGGGGCTGATGGTTGCCTGTTTCCAAAAGGGTCATGAGGTTGATACAAAAAGCCCCATAGTCATCCGCACCAAAAAACCCCTTGACACCGGGTCATATTTTCCTTAGAAAAAAGAATAATTGATCAGAACGACCGATCGATTTAACCAATTGTTCTGTTCTAGGGGTCTTTTATTCATGGAAAAAGAGCGCAAAAGAAAAAAGATCTGTGAGGCAGCATCCGGTTTATTTGTCAAGAATGGTTTTGAGAAAACCACAATCCGGGATATTGCCCTTGAAGCAGGTATAAACAGCTCTGCCATTTATTACTATTTTGAAAACAAGGAGTTTCTTCTCTATCGGATACTCACGGAAATTATGGATATCAGCCTGGAAAAAATGCAGGCGATATCAGAGGGATCGCTGAGCCCGGAGGCAAAGATCACTGAGGTAATCGAACTCCACACCTGGGTCTACGGAACAAACCCGGATACTATGGAACTGATCGTCTACAACATGAAATCACTAAACCAGGAACACCATGAGGAAATTAGAAAGAAACAGAGCCAATATGCAGGGATTGTTGTCAAAATCCTGGACCAATTAAAAGAAAGAGGTGAAATGATCGATCTGGACACCAAGGCGTGCACCTTTTCCCTCTTTGGAATGATCCAATGGGCCCACCGGTGGTATAATCCGGAAGGGGCCATCAAACCAGATCAACTGTGCAAGATCTTTACCCAAATTTTTGTAAGGGGAATCTATTCGGATAGGAGGTGATAACTGTCAGGAGACATTTCTTTTTTGGACGTAATGGTAAGAGGCTTAAACCAATTTAGCAAGGGAGGTAAGCATTATGGGTAAAAAAAGTTTTCTTTTGGTTGGGGTGATCTTTTTGATGTCACTATTCATCACTGTGCCCCATCCGCCGGCAAATGCAGCAGATCCCATTGTTCTCGGGCTTCCGCTCTCCTTAAACTACCTCTATGGTTGGGATGCAGAAAAGGGGATAAGGCTGGCCGTTGAAGAGATCAATGCCAAGGGTGGTGTCAACGTGGGGGGCACGTTACGCCCCTTTAAGATCGAGGTCATGGAAACCCGGGATCTTGAACCGGGCGTTCCCGTGAGTGAGGCCCTTCTGGCAGTGGAGAAGCTGATCCTTGAAAAAAATGCGGACTTTATTATGGGCGGACCTGTTCGTTCCGAAGCGGGAATGGCCGCCATGGACCTCCTTGCCAAATACAAAAAGGTCTCGATCCTCACAACCGGTGTGTTGACCCCCAAATATCATGCACGGGTTGCAAAGGAGTATGACAGGTTGAAGTACATGTTCCGAGCGACCGGTGAAGGCAAACAGATGGTTAAAGAGATGATCGTAGCTCTCCTGGAAATTGAAAAAAAGACCGGTTTTAACAAGATGTACCTCATACTCCAGGACGTTGCCCACTCACGGGCAGGCGGCAAGATCATGGCCAAGCTGATGAAAAAGAAAGGGTGGGAAATCGTCGGATCGGAGATATATCCCACGGGCGCAAGCGACTTCTCCATGAGCCTCTTCAAGATGAAAAAAAAGGGAGCCCAGATCCTGTTTACATGGCTGGACATGCCGGAGGCCACTATTCTCATGAAACAGTGGAGTGATCTGAAGATAAAGGCCCTGCCTTTTGGGTTCAATAACGCCGGTGATCAACCCGGTTTCTGGAACGCGACAGAGGGAAAGGCCCAGTATTCCGTCATAAATCCTGTCAATGCCGGCAACGCCCCCTCCAATGCCACACCCTGGACAATGAAATTTTACAACGCCTATGAAAAAAGATGGGGGATCGCACCGGAGGGATATGGTTGCTCAACCAGCTACATGGGGCCTTATATATTGAAAGATGCCATTGAAAGGGCGGGTACGCTCGATTCGGATGCGATTGTAGCGGCCCTTGAAAAAACCGATATGGTAGGGGTTCAGGGCCGGATTAGATTTGACCCAAAGAGTCACCAGATCATCCCATCCTTTGATCCAAAGGAGGGGGCTGTTGGGACAATCTTCCAGTGGATAGACGGCAAACGTATAGTGCTCTACCCAAAAAGTATCGCCATGGGAGAACTTCAACTGCCGCCGTGGATGCTGAAATAGCCCCGTGGATGCTGATATAGATTGTTAAGTAAAAACGATGGTGTTGTGACCTGTATAACCCCACCCCTCAAGAGGGACTTGGGAGAGGGTGGGGTTATGCTGTATTAGGGGGCTGAGGGACAATGGAAATACTGGTTTATGGCGTCATAAACAGTCTTACACTCGCGCTTATGGCTATCGGTTTTAACCTGATTTATGGAATCAGCCGTATCGCCAACTTTGCCCATGGGGCCATTTACATACTGGGTGGTTTTGCAATTTATATTGGTCTTAACCTCCTTGGGTTGAATTATGTGCTCAGCGCCATATTAGCCTTTTTGGCGCTCGGGTTGCTGGGCGGTCTCATCTACAAGATTGTCCTGATCAGGGTGAGGGGGATGGCAATTTCAGAAATTATCGCCACCTACGCCATTGGGTTGGCCATCCTGGAAGGCCTCAGATGGGGAGGGTTCAAGGGCACCACATACACCCTTCCGTCATTTAAGCAAGGATATCTACTGATATTTGATGTCCCTGTGGACATGCAGAGACTTCTGATCGTCATCATAGGCGTCTTGGTGTTTATCCTCCTGTGGGCCTTTACCCATTATACAAAAATCGGGTTGGCCTTACGAGGTATGGCGCAGGATGAGCGGGCAGCCATGATGCTGGGCATAGATACGGACTTTATGGCCGTCGTTGCAATGGCCCTTGGTTCCATACTTGCGGGAGCAGCCGCGTTAACCTTGCTGCCTCTGGGGACCATCGCCGTAGAAGGTGGATATAATGTCCTGACCATGGCCATAGCGGTCTGTATCGTCGGAGGCCTCGGGAGCTGGGTGGGGGCCTTCCTGGCCGCCTTCGTCATTGGCTTTCTGCAAATCCTGACATGGGTCTATATAGCATCCCATTTCCAGATCGTAGTCGCCCTGCTGGCTATCCTCGTCACCTTACTTGTTAAACCCTCGGGAATCCTTGGCAAGCAAAAGGAACTTGAAGAAAGAGTTTAAAAATATGAAGAATGATAAAGCACACTATCGCCAGGAGAGATTGGACAGGGGCATAAAGGTTCGATCAGAAAGCATCTATGCCATATCTTCATGGCAGGAAATGAGCTATTTGGTTGTGCCAAGACTTTTTCTGATTTTCGGGCTCTTACTGTTACCGCTTCTCATGCCTTCCGCCTACTGGAACAGAGTGATATCGATCGTATGTATATATGCCTTGCTGGCGCTTGGCTTTGACCTCATGGCCCATTTTGCGGGTCTGGTTTCTCTTGGCGGGGGGTTCTTTATCGGTGTGGGCGGTTATATAACTGCCATTTTGAATGTTTATCTTGGTTTTCCCATGGCCCTTTCAATCCCTATCGCCACCATACTTGGGGCGCTTTTCTGCACCGTACTCTTGCTCCCTTGTCTGCGTCTTCGAGGTGTTTATTTCGCCATAGCAACGCTTATGTACCCTTTGATTTTTATGAGGCTTATTGAAGCTCTGGACATCTTTGGGGGGACAGATGGCATTGTGGGGGTGGCCAGTTGGTCCAATCCCTGGGGCGAGCGGTACCTGATCATCGTTGTGCTCTTGTTATTTCTTTTCGCCATCCGCAGGTTGATGGTTCAAGACTACGGGCTTCTTATGCAAGGTGTAAAGGATAACGATCAGGCAGTAAGGGCATCGGGAATAAATATTACCTCAGTGAAGGCCGTATCTGTTTTTATCGCGGCGCTGATGGGTTGCTTTGCCGGCGCCTATCTGGCTCATATCTACATGTGGGCCGGGTTATCACAGTTTTCCCTGGACTTTTCCATTATTCCCATTGCCGCTACGGTGGTCGGAGGCGGAGGTACCCTTATTGGCCCTGTATTAGGCGCCTTTATTCTGGTCCCCATCTCGGAGGCGTTACGTGAGTTTGGCACCCTCAGGATCGTCTTTTACAGCCTTATTCTTGTGGTCTTTATTATGTTCAAAAGCGAAGGGATTATGGTCTATGCCGAGCGAAAATATCATCAGTTTCAACATTGGGTAAAGGTGTAAATATGAAAAAGGAGCAGCCGTTACTTAAGGTGGAAAACATCTCAAAATCGTTTGGCGGCGTGCAGGCCCTAAGAAACGTGAGTTTCGAAATCCACAAGGGTGAAATCCTTGGAATTATAGGGCCAAACGGTTCAGGAAAAACCACACTGTTAAACTGCATAACATCCTTTGTGAAAAGGGACGAGGGGAACATCTATTTTGAAGGCAAAGAGATTAAAAGAAAATGTCCCCCGCACAAGGTCGCTGATATGGGTATCGCAAGGACATTCCAGATCACAAGACCTTATTACAGCCTGCCGGCCTTCAAAAACCTTGTCATTCCACTCCTCTCTCCAAGAGCAAGACGGACCGGTGGTTGGCGAGGCGGTGGAAAAGACGGGGACAGAAATACCGTTGGCCTCGATATTCTAGAAGAGATCGGTTTTGAGAGAGACTCTCGCATTCCCTATAAATTGGCATCCACTCTCCCGACGGGATATCTAAAACGTCTTGAATTGGCCAGATGTCTTGCCATCAGACCAAAACTGATATTTTGTGATGAAATCTTTTCAGGTCTGAGCGGAAGCGAAATAGCCACTATGACGCCACTTATTGAAAAATTACAGATGGAAGGGGTGACCCTGATCATGATCGAACACCGGTTACGCGAACTCTTTCGGGTAGCCAATCGGGTGATGGTACTCAATTTCGGAGAGAAACTCGCTGAAGGGACAGATGAGGAGGTCATGGCCGACGAAAGGGTTAAAGAGGCCTATTTTGGTGCTGATCAGGAGGTCATGGATTATGCTTAAGGTCAAGGATCTCATGGTTTTTTATGAAAATATGGTGGCAATCAATAATGTGAGTCTTGAATGCAGACAGGATCAAATCCTGGGCATATTTGGCGCCAACAGTGCGGGGAAATCCACCCTGTGCTATGCCATCTCCGGTATTATTCTCGATATGGCCCACAAGGAAAAAATGGCCGGGGGTGAAAGAATAACGGTGCTCGGGGATATAGAGTACAAAGGGGTTGACATATCCAAGGTGAAGCCCAGCAAGAGAAGTAAGAAAGGGATTATCTTGTGCCCCGAACGCAGAAGAATATTTGCTGAAAGCAGTGTCCTGGAAAATCTCCGAATAGGCGGGTATCTCGCCTCATCTTCTCAGGCAAAAGAAACCCTCAAGTATGTCTTTGAGACTTTTGAGCCACTCGCAAAATTAAAAAAAAGGGAAGGAGGCTTCTTGAGCGGTGGAGAGCAGCAGATGCTGGCCATAGGCAGGGCCTTGATGGCCCAACCCGAACTTCTCATTCTCGATGAGCCTTTACTCGGTCTAAGCCCATTGCTTCAAATTACCCTTATCAGGTCAATCAAGAAAATCAAAGAGGAAAGAGGCATAACAACGATCATTGCAGAGCAGTACGCCAGACCTGTTTTACCGATTGTGGATTATGCCTATATTATAGAGAACGGCGCTGCAGTCCTGGCGGGGGAAAGTGATGAACTTATGGCAAACCCCGATGTAAGGGCCGCCTATTTTGGGCTATAATTTGTACTGTTTTTTTGAGTTCTTGGACTAAAACATTGAAAGGGGCATCACAATGCAAACAGAGGTAAAGGCAGAAGAGACAAGGGAAGAATTTGTTTTTACCCGTTTTTTTGAATCCTGTGCCAGTTACCCCAATAATACAGCCATCGTTTATTTAGGAACAAAATTTTCCTATGCAGAACTAAAAAATTATATCGAAAGGTTCGCGACAGGCTTGAATGAGTTGGGCGTTAAAAAGGATGACCGTGTCATAATTTACACCTCAAATTGCCCGCAGTGGGTCATCGCTTTTTTCGGAATCCAACTCATTGGCGCACAGGCCGTTCCGGTCTCCCCTATATACACCTCACATGAAATAGAGTACATGGCAAACGACTCCGGGGCGGAGACCATTATCTGTCTCGATACCAATTACTGTTACGCAAAGGAAATCCTCAAGAAATCTCCCATAAAACGGGTTATCGTGACGAATTTGGTTGATATGCTACCGGCGTGGAAACGTTTGGCGGGTTTCCTTTTTGACAAGGTTCCCAAGGGATCCTACGACAAGGTAGCCAATGTCATTAAATTTAAGAGAATGCTCTCGTACCCGCCCAATCCACCCAAGGTTGAGATGGACGCCTGGGAGGATATTGCCTATATCCTTTATACCGGGGGTACAACCGGATTTCCCAAGGGTGTTCCGCTAAACCACATGGGCGTGATTACCTACCTAAACGATATGAGCCGCTCTATATTGGATGGCCATGTGGGAAAAGGTGGAGAAGACATCTACATTTGTGTGAACCCCCTTTTCCATATCATGGCGTTCGCCTATTTCACCTGTCTTGTCCTCAATCGGGGAAACAAGGGAATCCTGATGCCCGTCCCCCAGGTAGACGCCATTCTAAGCGATATTGAAAGGAATAAGGTAACCCTGCTTCTGGGGAGTCCCCACTTTGTACAGGATGATCCTCGAAAACGATCGCCTTGAATTTTATGATCTTAGTTCCCTTCGGTACTCCTTCTGCGGGGGAGACAAACTCCCCACAGAAATCTTCCGACGTTGGAAGAAGACGGTGGGAATCCCAATCTATCAGGTGTATGGTTCAACGGAAGTTGGATTTGTCACACACTGCAGGTTGTCTGAGGAACCTGACTCTGAAAACCTTTCAATTGGTCGACCTCTACCAACCCGTAAATGCCTGGTCTGCGACCCAGAGACCTTGGAACCCGTATCTGAAGGCGAGACAGGTGAACTGTTGGTGACCAGCCAGTACATCATAAAGGAATATCTGAATAAACCCGAAGAGACAGCCAGATCTTTAGTCGAAGTGGATGGCGAAATCTATTATCGGATTGGGGAGATTATGTACAAATTGACAGCCAAGGAAACGTGTATTATGTAGACCGGTCCACAGATATCATTAAATACAAAGGCTACAGGGTTTCCGCTTCAGAAATAGAGGCAGTACTCCAGGATCATGAGGCGGTGATTGCCGCATGCGTCGTTGGTGCAGAGGATGAGAGAGTCGGTGAACGAATCAAGGGTATGGTGGTTTTAAAAGAAGATGCCAGAGGCGTTGGAGCTGCTGATCTTCTTAAATTCTGCCGTGAGCGATTGGCGTCTTACAAAGTTCCAAAGTACATTGAATTTAGGGACATGCTCCCCAAATCAAAGGTAGGCAAACTATTAAGACGAGAGGTTAGGGAGGAAGAAAGAAGAAAGGCAGGCAAAGAGAAAAAGATAGCTGTTTAGTAACGTGCCCTTGCATAGCGTGTAGCTCCAGGAAGGCCCCAAACAGGACACAAGGCATAAACCTCACGTTCAGTAGTCCACAATTCCCCATAATCTCGCGTGGTGTGAATTATCATCTTCTCTGCGGTTCTCCAGAGTACTTTTTTCGCCTCCCCCACAGAGCCTCATAGGTTCGCACCAGCAGAGCTGGTGATTTAGTAAAATTAGCTGGGAGACCAAGGGTAGCGGCTATGTTGATGGAAGTCGAATTACTTGTTCCCTACAACCGTATTGCAAACGTACGCAATATTTCTTTAGAGATCCAAGGGAACACACTTGATAAGCTTATCAGTGCCTTGGTTACAAAAATCCCTGCGCTTGAAAAACATATGACGGGGGAAGAAATTCCAGGTGCCTCACCCTTTTTGCTGCTTATTAACGGCAAAATCATACCAATAGAGAAACAGTCGGAAGTTTTCCTCCAAGAAGGAGACCACGTCGCGTTCACGAGAATTGTAGCAGGGGGTTAGGGCTTACTTAGTGCCTGAACGAAAACCCCGTTCAGGCACGATTTTGGATTGCGGAATGCGGAATGCGGATTTACGAGAAAACCGTCAGGCTTCGTCAGGCCTAATCCAAAATTTGGAGCCACATTGGCGATTGCTTGGGAAAACGAGCATTTTTAACGAGGACTTCGGGTCCTCAGTGTCTTCTTTGCCCTTAACCCTGAACGTTGAACCTCTGTCGAAGATCCCGCAGGGCGGGGAACCTGTGAACGGTTACAAAAATATTTATTAGAAATGAGAAGGTGGAAACGATGAAAAAACTGGTGGTTGATCTGGGAAAATGCACGGGTTGCCGAACGTGTCAGATGATGTGTTCGCTTTCAAATGAAGGTGAAGCAAACTATGAGTTTGCCCGTATTAGAATTTCAAAAAATGATGCCCTGGGTCTAAGTGCGCCAGCGCCATGTAGACAATGCATTGATGCCCCCTGCCACAGGGCCTGCCCCGTAGAGGCTATTGTTATTGATCCGAATACAGGTGCAAAGGTGATCAATTATGAAGATTGCATTGTCTGCGAGTCATGTGTGGAGGCATGTCCATTTGGTGCAATTACGGTGATTGAAAAAGCCGGGGAAACAAAAGTTGTCAAATGCAACCTGTGTAACGGAGCCCCCAAATGTGTCGGATATTGTGAAACAGGGGCCATCAAATTCATTGAAGCCGGTGACTTTGCAAAAGAAAAAGCTTACTCGATTGGCAATATGCTTCTTGAACTCACTAGAGAGACAAAAGGTTTTGCTGAAAGGGTGTAAGACCATAGAAACGTTTTTCACAGAAACGATGGAGAGGAAAAAGATATGACACAAAAACCGATTAATCTGCGCTGCAAATTCTGCAATAGCAGATTTCAAATAAAACATATGGAAAAAACAGCAGTATGCCTCGATTGTAACCAGGAGTGGAATATTCACTGGTTTTCAAAAAATACCGCCATGATTATTTCACCTGTGTCATGGAAAGCGTATGCGCAAAAGGAAAGAGCCTATGAAGGGATAAGAAAGGACTAACCAGTGTCCATCCATAAATGGCTATTTTTCTCAATCTCTGCGTCAGATTCGGATTTTAATCCTCGAAATACTTTAATGTATTCCTGTGGTTAAAATCCTCATCTTCCTTGACCTTGCAAAAACTATCTCATTTCTGGATAGACACTTACTAAGGAGCAAAACATGATGAATCAGATAGCAATAGTTGATCTCGAGAGGCGGTCCGTAAAAACGGTCCCCATGCCTGACAACCTGAGGGAGAAATTCCTGGGAGGCCGAGGGATTAACATGGCTTTTTTGTACTCCCTTGTCAAAGAGGGAATCGATCCCCTCGGACCTGAAAATCCATTGATATTTGGGGCCGGTGCACTGACAGGGACGGGAGAGGTGACGGCTGCAAGGCTGAATATAAGCGCCAAATCCCCCGAAACCGGGATTCTTGGCGATGGCAGCATGGGCGGTTTTTTTGGACCCGAACTGAGGATGGCGGGCTTTGACCACCTTATCATATTAAATAAGTCAAAAGAACCGATTTGTCTTTTTGTTCATGATGGCAAAATTGAGTTCAAGGATGCGTCTCATCTGGAAGACCTGGATATTCACCAAACATTCAATACCCTAAGGACCGAGTACAACGACCCCGACATACAGGCTGTTGTCATTGGTCCGGCTGGAAGAAAGCTGGTTGCATTTGCTTGTGTTTGCGGCGGTTATGGGGGCAATGCGGTTGGGAGGACCGGAATGGGTGCTGTAATGGGGAGTAAGAATCTGTGGGGTGTCGTGACCCGTGGGAAGAACTCCATCCCCTGTGCTGATACCGACAGCCTGATCAAAAATATTCAAAAACACTATAGGGCGATAACCGAAACCAAAGGGTTCCATGCCACTTCAGTTTATGGGACACTGATACGGCTAAATAACTCCAGACTTCTTGGTCTCGAAGGGGGGGAGAAACTTTCAAACCAATGTCCGTGATACCGAAGGTCTTGATATCGATGATTTTATTGACAACTATGAGGTGGGAAAAAAGGCCTGTTTTGGTTGCCCCATTCACTGTAAACATGTCTGGCATATAAAAACAGGGGAAATGGCAGGTCTGACAGGCATTGGTCTGGAATTTAATGCGGCAGGCGCATTGCATTTTATGGCAGAGTGCGAGGACTGGGAAACCATAATGGCCTTTTATGACGGCTGTAATCGGTTTGGACTGGATGTGGCCTCTGCGAGTGCATATATTGCCATATTAATGGAGCTTTATGATCGAAAGATAATTACAAAGAGTGATACGGGCGGACTTGCGTATGACTGGGGGAGCAGAGATGCCATCTTGGGGTTTCTTGAGCAAACGACAAAACGGGAGCACATTGGTGATGTAATGGCAAACGGGCTCCTAAAAGCCGCGGACGTGTTAGGTCATGACATGATGCAATATGTTGTGCACTCAAAAGGTTTGACCATTGAAGCAAGGGATTTAAGATCCCATAAAGGCCAGTTATTGGGTGAGGTGGTCTCTTCAAGGGGGGGAGATCATCTGAGGGGACGATTCACGATCGAAGATTTTCATCTTCCTCCAAAGGTTACCGAAAGCCTCTATGGAAAGCCTGTTCCTTCTGACCCACGAAGCTATAAGGGAAAGGCATGGCCAACGGTATGGACCGAGCGATTGTGCGCTGTTGTAGATTCTGTGGGCATTTGTAAATTTGCTTCAAAATGGATGAGTCCGGGTCTGCTCGGCCCTGAGGATATGGCTGAATCATTTACTGCCGTAACCGGAATTCAAAAGACAGCTGAAGACATTATGATTGATGGGGACAGGATCTATACGCTGGAAAAACTGTTCAACGCCCGCGAGGGAATCAGCAGAAAAGACGATAAGGTTCCGGATCGGTATCATGAACCCCTAAAATATGGGCCATATAAGGGCGAAAATATCGATGAACAAAAATTTCAAGTCCTCCTGGATGAATATTATGAATTAAGTGGGCTTGACTCGGATGGTATCCCACTGCCTGAGAGCATCGAACGTCTTGATCTCAATACAATGGATGATCTGGAATCAATGGTCACAGAAAATACCGATATATGAATTTTGGAAAACCAGGCGTTTCACAAAAAACATATCTTGGACCAACCTACTGTATTTAGGAAAACAAAACATTTTTGGATTTTTATTGGAGGAAAGATTATGGATTTGGGAATAAAGGATAGAGTTGCATACCTGACAGGTGCCACCAACGAAATCGGTGCTGAAGTGTGTCGCACATTGGCAAAAGAAGGAGCAAAGTTGGCGGTCACAGGGATAGATGTTGAAAAGGGGGAGGAACTTGTCAAAGAGATAGAAGGTTTTGGAGGAAACGCCATATTCTTAAAGACAGATGTTCGTGATTATGATGAAGTAAAAGACAGTATAGCGACAACCAACAACCATTTTGGTCAGCTTGACATTATGGTGTATCTGGCAGGCATTGGAAAAATCGGAAAATTTGTCCAGACTGATCCCGCTGAGTGGAAACAAACGGTTGATGTCCTTTTGTACGGAATGCTCAATACGACACACGCGGTCCTTCCTTTGATGATGGAACAAAATTATGGAAAAATAGTAAGTGTGATGGGTGAGTCCAGCAGGATAGGGGAATCCGGATTATCTCTTGTGGCGGCGTCAAGGGCGGGTCAGCCTACCCTTATAAAATCCGTTGCCAGGGAAGTGGGAAAAAATAACATAACACTCAATTGCGTGTCTGTTGGTGTTGTAGACACGGCCCACTACCCACCGGGTCATATTGATAAATACCGGGAAAGAATCGCCAAAAATTATCCTCTTGGAAGGGTTGGTAACCCCGAAGATATAGCGCCATTGGTTGCATTTCTATGTTCTGATCTTTCAAGCTGGATAACCGGACAAGTCTATAGTGTAAACGGTGGATATTCGATGGCGTAAGATCAAACCTCTTATCATTCTGTGTGAGGCACTATGAGCGAAAAGAAGACATGGGATTCCCACCTCAAAACGCTTGACGAGATGAATAAAAAGGCCTACGTCAGCGGCGGGCTGGAAAAACAGGAAAGGGAACGTCAGAAAGGTAAAATGACGGCAAGGGAGCGGATTGAATGGCTCCTCGATCCCGACACATTTATCGAGCTGAACATGTTTGTTGAAACCCAGACATTTGACTTTGGTATGCAAGACAAAAAAGTGCTGGGTGACGGGGTGATCACCGGGTATGGTAACATTGACGGAAGACGCGTATTTATCTTTTCCCAGGATGTAACGGTTTTTGGTGGTGCTTGCGGCCGTGCCCACGGTGAGAAAATAAATTATGTCCTACGGAAGGCGCGTGGGTTGGGGGTGCCGGTTATCGGTCTTTATGAATCCGGGGGGGGAAGGCTCCAGGACGGCATCGAGAATGAGGCCGGTTATGGCAAAATGTTTTGGGAAAATACACAGTGCTCGGGTGTCATTCCTCAAATTTCAGTAATAATGGGTGCCTGCACAGGCGGCAGCGTCTATTCCCCTGCCCTGACAGACTTTATCATTCAGGTTGAAAAAACGAGCCACATGTTTATCACAGGCCCTGGTGTCATAAAAGATGTCACAGGAGACGATGTCTCATTTGAAGAACTGGGGGGCACTAAAGTTCATACACAAACCTCGGGGGTTGTGCATTTCTCGGGTAAAGATGACCAGGGGGGTCTTGCCACTGTAAAGCAATTGCTTTCTTATCTTCCCCAGAACAATCGAGAAAAACCACCGGTTGTAGAAACAGGAGATGACATTGATCGAAAAGTTCCCCGAATAAAAGAGATTGTTCCGGTTCTCCCCAACAAGGTCTACGACATGCATGAGATCATCTCGGAAATCTCGGACAATTCCGATTTTATGGAGGTTCAGCCTCGTTTTGCAATGAATATGATTATTTGCTTTGCCCGTATGGCCGGAAGGGCAGTGGGCATAGTCGCAAATCAGCCCCGGGTTCTGGCCGGGACCATTGATGTCGATGCTGCTGATAAGGCTGCGCGGTTTATTCGATTCTGTGATGCCTTTAACATACCCATTGTCACCCTTACGGATGTGCCGGGGTATCTCCCGGGGACAGAGCAGGAGCGTAAGGGGATTATCCGTCATGGGGCCAAAATGCTCTACGCCTATTCGGAGTCAACGGTGCCAAAGATCAGCGTTGTTATTCGAAAAAGTTATGGGGGCGCCATTCCGGCCATGTGTTGTCATGAGACGGGAGCAGACCAATTCTTTGCACTGCCCACGGCCGAGTTCGCAATGATGGGGGCAGAGCCCGCCGTCAATATCCTCTACCGAAAAGAATTAAAGCAGTCAGAGGAACCTAATGTCTTCCGTCAGGAGAAAATAAGAGAATATGAAGATATATTTTGCTCTCCCTATTTTGCGGCATCCAAACAGTATGTGGATGCAGTCATAGACCCGGACGACACCCGGAAAATGATAATAAGCGCGCTGCTTATGCTTGAGGACAAGGAGCCCGAACCCAGGGAATGGAAAAAGCATGGGACTATGCCCCTTTAAGACCCCGCAATTTTGATAGAATGATTGACTGTAACTACTAAGGCGGGATAGGCTGAAGATCCCGCGGAACGCGGGATTAGGAAAAAGCGCATTTTAAAGCCATGTTTGATGTAAGAATCCAATATTTTCGCCAAAGGAGGCATTGCAAGCCATGAGTAAAAAAAGTCCATTAAAGGATAAAATCGTCCTGGTGGTTGATGACGAACCCGATGTCCTCGAAACGTTAGGTGAGATGCTGGATATGTGTCTGATCTATAAAGCGAAAAGTTACGAAGAAGGCGTCCAGTATCTGAGGGACTATACACTTGACCTCGTGATTCTTGATATCATGGGGGTTAATGGTTTTGAACTTCTGAAACGGGCGGTGGAAAAGGGAGTGCCTGCCGTTATGCTGACCGCTCATGCATTGTCTCCTGAGGCACTAAAAAAGTCCATAAAATTGGGTGCTGTGTCTTTTCTGCCAAAGGAGAAGGTGGCCGAACTGCAAGGGTTTCTTGAAGATGTGATCATGGGCGGCGGAAAACCCATATGGGGAAAGCTTTTTCAGCAAATTGGAACGCTCTTTGAAAAACACTTTGGCCCTGACTGGCAAGAAAGAGACCAGTTTTTCAAAGAGTTTGTAGAAGCTGTAAAAGAGGATTCGTGACTACTCAGGTTCAGAGGTTCAGGCCCGCCCTGGTGCGACTCGTGGCATAATTCCAAAGTTGTGCTGACTAGGCTTAGACTATACTTTTCGCATACATAGTGCCGATGATCGGTCTGGGCCAGGGGTTCAACGTTCAGGGTTAAGGACAAGGATGGCATTTAAGACCCGAAGTCCCCGTTAAAAGTGCTCATTCCCCTAAATAATATCAATTTGGCTCCAAATTTTGAATTAGGCCTTACGAAGCTGACATTTTTCTCGTAAATACGCATCTAGAATGCGGTGAGGGGATGAGAAGGGAACCTTGAACCTCTGAACCGTGAACCCTACAACCTGAGTAGTTACCAACAGCCCTTGACAGGTTTTCTGTAAACAATTATGAGGTATGAATTCGCATCAGGTCTTTCTGATACAAAAAAAATCCCACCAAAGAAAGGAAAATAAAATGGAATTCAACGAATTTGCAAAAGCACGGCGAAGTCACCGATCCTTTGATACATCTCCCGTCTCTGAAGACAAATTACAGGCCATTCTGGAGGCAGGCTGCTGGGCACCGAGTCCGCTCAATCTCCAACCCTGGCAGTTTATCATTGTTACTGACCCCAAGATAAAATCTCAGATCAAACAGGTCGCCGAAACAGCCAAACAGGAAGTTGTGGACAAAGGCGGGCCGGGGTGGGCGGCAAAATACGGAATGGACTTCCTGGAAGAAGCCCCAGTGCTCGTGGTGGTTGTGTTGAACCCCTCAAAGGGCGGTCTGGGAGATTTTTTCGGCCAAAAAGACGGCGCCATGCAAGCCGCATCCGCCTGCATTCAGAACATGATGTTGGCAGCGTCGGAAATGGGGCTCGGGACCCTTTGGTTTACATTTTTCAGACCGGCAAATCTAAAAACCGCATTAGGTATTTCGGAAAATCTTGAAGTCGCGGGAATCGTTCCCATTGGAACACCAAAGGACGAGGTAAAAACGCCACCGCGAAAAGACGCAAAAATTCACCGTGAGCAGTATGGAGCGGATTCCTAACCCGGATAAACCGGAAAAGAAAATGTCTCACGCAAAGGCGCGAAGACGCGAAGGTTGTTTAGTAAATTCATCTCATAGTTTTTCTTTGCGAACTTTGCGGCTTTGCGTGAGCAATAAGTTGAAGCACCATTCATTTTTAGGAAACACGCGGACTGGTAATCCTTCTCAGCCGGTTTCCGCAGGGGCCGGCTCCTGTTTGACAAAATCCACAAACAAGCCCCTATACTCCCTGATGAGTTCCGGTATCTTCAGACCATAGGGACACTTCTCCTCACACTCACCGCACTCGACACATCCTTCCGCGGTCTTCATGGGCCCTTCTGCCAGACCCATGACCATGTCTCTGGGAAATCGTTTCATCTGGGATTTGAACAGCAGTACCCGCGGGATCAGGATCCCCTCCTTGCACGGCATGCAGTAACCACAGCGGTGACAAAAATTGTCGCCCAGTTCTTTCCGTATTTTTTCTATTTCTTTC
>PVMK01120998.1_pt1 | contig 42449 bp, 41 predicted proteins | sample 1853481 | NCBI WGS metagenome assembly PVMK01 (sample SAMN08533507, study PRJNA380276) | Marine sediment metagenome, whole genome shotgun sequencing project.
AGCTCAAGCTCCTTGCGATTGGGCTCAATGCCATAGGGCCAGTAGTTTTTACCCATTAGCTTGCGGGTGTCTTCAAATTCCTGGGTCACCCACGGCAGAGTGACCTTTAAAGAAGTGGTGGTTTCCAGGTCGGCGTAAGCCCGTTTTTTGGCCTTGCTGTACATTTCGAAAACGGCCTTCGGCAACCATGGGTTTGCCTTAGCCAGGTCGGTGCGAATTGCAACCACGTGCATAATCGGGAATAAACGTGTCTTCCTGTAGTAGTTCTCCTCTGCTGCACGGACATCGGGAAACAATCGCTTCACCTTCGGGTGGCCATCCAGAAAGGCCCGTGGTGTAATCGCGGTAATCAGCGCATCACAATCACCGTTGATGATCAATTCGGATTCATCGACACCAGGAGGCCCTTTCACAATTGGGAAATCATCAGGAAAGAAATACTTGGTAAGGTCCGTGTTGAGCGCGCCTTTATCGGAACTCTTGGTGGTCTCGATCCACTGCATTTCATCGGCTTTGACGCCATACTCATCGAGCAGAAAACCTCGAATCCAAGTGTTGGCACTCATCCCGTATCCGGGTGTCCCTACTCTTTTACCACGCAGGTCCTCTGGTTTCTCAATCCCCGCGTCGACATGCACAAAAACATTGCGATGCCTGAAGATGCGCGAGATAAACACAGGGATCAGCGTGTAGGCCCGGAAGTCATCGTTGATATACTTTGAAACAAAAGGTATCAGCCCTATTTCGGTGACCTCATACTTCCGTTCGGGGCCAAAAGCATAACGATTGATCGTATAAATATCTTCAACGCTAAAATTGACTTCAGCGCCTTCGATGCCCGCCTTCCCATCCATGATGGCCCGGACACGATCATAATTGTAGCCTGCGATCTTGATGCGGAGGCCCTTTACGGAGCTGGCCGACGCGCGCGTGATACTGGGCCCTAACAACGGGCCGATTGCCGCAGCACCCATCAATTTTAGGATTTCGCGTCGTTTCATTCTCAGACTCCTCTCGCTCTGAATCTTACAAACTTTCATTATGTTCACCTTTTATTTGCATAGCATCATTATTGCTACTTTTCAGGATCAAACGGGAAATCGAATTCCTTTTGGCGGCTCTTCTGGACCCGGTGTGGGAACTTCTCGATCATTGCCATGTGATCCTGAATCATTTTAGCGAACCCCGGTCCTGCCCATAGGCCATAGTGGCTTATATCAGGATAACGCTCGCCGGGATCGTGATGAATGTTGTAAAGGTTGTGGTGGGGTTTCTCGGGTTTCGTGCGGAACTTTAGCTGATCCTTGCGCACCGCTTCAAGCTTGTCCTTGTTGTAGTGAAAAATGTAGTCTCGCCGGGACTTGCCTTCACCCAGGAGAAAGAGTGCGCTCTGATCAACACCGTCCGTGACGCGGTCATCTGGAATTTTGTTTTTGACACCGGCGAGGCTGGCCGCCGTGGTAAACATGTCCGAAACCTGAACGATGTCGATCGGATCCTGGCCGTCCTCAATGGTCCCCGGCCACCAGACAATTCCGGGCACGCGCACACCGCCCTCCCACGTGTCGCCCTTTTCTCCGCGGAGCAGCGAATACCCCCCATGCGGATGCATGGAATACATCGGGCCGTTGTCGCTCATCCAGACGACCAGCGTATTTTCCGCAATACCGAGCTCTTGCAGCCGATTGAGTACCCGGCCGACATTATGGTCATGCTCGGCCATCTGAGCACTGTTGTTGGTGCCGGCGGGCTGGTTCATGAAGTCGGGATGAGCTCCCCAGAAGTGATTTCCTTTGCCAGCGTAATAGGCGAAAAAGGGCTTCTCGCTCTTGGCGTTTCGCTCGATGAAATCGATCACGCCATCGGCAACGTCGGTATCCATGGTGTCATAGAGTTCCAAGGAGAACGGGGCGACCATCTCCGGTTTCTCACCTTTCTTTCCGCGCATGATGCCGCCGGTGTCGTAAGGGAAATTCTCAGGCCCCGGCGCCCAGACGAAGGCGCCCATATTGACATAGCCAGCATTGTCGGTGCGTTTGACGCTTCGATGAAAGCCCCACCAGGGCGGATTCCCCTCGCTCCACACCGCTTCGTCGAAGCCCTGCTCAATCGGTGTCATCCCAGGGTCGTCACCTATGTGCCACTTGCCGAACATGCCCGTGTGATAGCCAGCCTCCGAAAGGAGTTCAGCCACGGTCACCTCTTCATCCACAAGCCCCATCCCTGACGCGCCCGGAAACAATACGCCAAGCAGGCCAATACGGACCGGGTGACGTCCGGTCATTAAAGCCGCGCGCGTGGGGGTGCAAGACGGCTCGGAGTAGAAGGAGAGCAATTTCATTCCCTCATGTGCCATCTTGTCGAGGTTCGGCGTTGAGAAGCCGCGAACCTTGCCGCCGCCGTACGAGCCGAGCTCCGTGTAGCCGATGTCGTCCGCCAAGATGAATATGATGTTCGGTTTCTTGCCGAATTTTTTCTCAAGTGCTTCCAATTTTTCATGAACTTGTTTGTCTTCCGTTGCCCACTGCTTCCCGAATTGTTTTTCGCGGACTAGGAATTCTGCGTCTGGCTGGATGGCTAACGAGCCAATAGGAATAACCAGTGAAAAACCACAAAGAAAAATGATCATTTTAAAAAGTGTCCTCATTTTCAACCTCCTATCGATAACCTTTGTCTAAGTATGAATCACATAAATGATGTAATTGTTATGTCTGAATCAAGAATACTGCCTAAAATAGAAATTGATCAATGCTTGCCACAGCCCAATGTTATAAATTATAAACTAAGATTGCGGTCTTTACCTGTCAATCCTTATTCATAATAGAAAAGGTAGCCACAAGATGTTGTGGCTACCTTATTTATTGCCGAGCTGGTGATATATTGAGAATACATGCATTTTGGCAAAATTGCAGATATCGTAATCTGATATCACAAGTTTTTAGGGTCGGTCAATTCTGCATAGATGTTGGAGTAATCTGCAATTTTGAAATGGCACATTCAACATTGATAAGCCATCACCACTATGAGTATCGGGTATCATTGTATCGGCTATTAATTGCTCTCTTGAATTTAGCCTCGCCTTACGTAAAGCTTTAGGCCAAGTTTCCAAAACGGAAGATCTAAAAAAACGCATAGTACTGAATTACTGGGATAAGCACCGAGAAGAAACTTACATGGGTCTATAAGCGGCTGCTACGATCATTAGTCCAATTGCGTCTAACATAACTGCCGGTGGTACTAATAGGTAATAGAGACTGGTGCTTTCATCTTCAGATTCATATCCACCAGCAATCCCCAGTGGCTGAACAGAATCTTGATCCATTTCAGACGGCCAGTAGATTAACAAAACATCTGAGTATTTTGTAGCTTCGTATTCATTCATTTCAACGCTACTATCTTCTTCGCCCTTTAAAAACTTCACTTCGTACAATTTTTCTTTAGGTGATCCGTGCGCTTTAAGCTCGTTGAGCAGAGAGTAAAGCTGGTCTGAATCTTTTTCAGGAAGCGTAAGTTTTACGATTGGGAGTATGGAATCGGTAGGAAGCTTTTTGGGTTCCAATTTTTGACAACCTTTTTCCGCTTTTACTAAAGGGTATAAATAATCAGTGATATATGGAACCGGTGCATATCTGTCGGGGTGTCCAACTATCTCTTTCCCCCTGAAACCAAGCGTTTCCATATCCGTCGTTTCTTTTAACACAGAGGGGTTTGGCAGTGTGATTGCGTAACACTCAGATTTATTCCTTTTATGAGATTCATACAGCTCAACAAATACTGATATATCACCATTTTCTTGTTCAACCGCAGACCTGACCTTTTTGAGATTCCAATCTGTGTATGTAACAGCGGGAGATGATTTTCTTTCTGCAAGGTCTAAGGCATGAGGAGTTATGCAACCGCTCACAATAAATATGAAAACAAGAGATAATGAAATGTACAAAAACTTAAAAGATTGTGGAGTCGCAGTCCCTATTTTTAATTCTGTCTTTTTCATGTCTGCCCCCCTTTTTAACCCAATAAATAGCAACTGCCGTTCCAACATCGACTTTTGCTTGCGTATTCCGCTAAAAAAATTTCATTACAAAAATCAGAGGAATTTAGAATAAAAAATTTTTACATAAATTTCACATTGTTATGGGTTTTATAGAGAATCGAGAAGAACGGAAAAAATTTAAATACCTGTATTTTAAGATAATGAGTATTCAGAAAGGCCTTGGATGAGGGGTGCAACAAAGGTTGACGAAAGTTTAAAATATTTAATTTAAGTTAAACATATCGGCTGGTTAAATGATAATATGATAGGTGTACATGGCAAGAAAAGTTGCGCCGTTCTGAGGGGACATCAACTGAATTGGTTGGTGGTTTATCTCAGGGTTATGGCAGTTGCGATACATTGAGAATATTAAAGAAACACCATAACCTGTGATATCATGCGGTTTTTAACGATATCACAACATTTTTAGCGACTGAAAAACCTTTGATTCGTTGGAGGTATCGCAAGATTTTAAACTCTTCAAATAAAGGGATTATCTCGCACTAAATCCACGTTTTCAACGGCCCTGATGTTTATTTGCAGTCACCTTTTCTTTTCTCCAATTCGTAGTTTTTACACGACCCTAATTTACAAGCTCGTTTCCAATCAGAACAAGCCTTGACGTGTTGATCTTTTTTATAATAGGCAAATCCCCGATTACTGTAAACTTTAGCAATTCCCGGGTTTATCTCAATGGCCTTGTTGTAATCAGAGATGACCTGGTCATACTGGCCTTTTGTTCTATAGACGTTCCCCCGATTGTTGTATGAATAAAGATTCGACTTTTGCTTGCGTATTCCGCTAAAAAAATTTCATTACAAAAATCAGAGGAATTTAGAACAAAAAATATTTATATAAATTTCATATTGTTATGGGTTTTATAGAGAATCGAGAAGAACGGAAAAAATTTAAATACCTGTATTTTAAGATAATGAGTATTCAGAAAGGCCTTGGATGAGGGGTGCAACAAAGGTTGACGAAAGTTTAAAAGATTTAATTTAAGTTAAACATATCGGCTGGTTAAATGATAATATGATAGGTTTACATGGCAAGAAAAGTTGCGCCGTTCTGAGGGGACATCAACTGAATTGGTTGGTAGTTTATCTCAGGGTTATGGCAGTTGCGATACATTGAGAATATTAAAGAAACACCATAACCTGTGATATCATGCGGTTTTTAACGATATCACAACATTTTTAGCGACTGAAAAACCTTTGATTCGTTGGAGGTATCGCAAGATTTTAAACTCTTCAAATAAAGGGATTATCTCGCACTAAATCCACGTTTTCAACGGCCCTGATGTTTATTTGCAGTCACCTTTTCTTTTCTCCAATTCGTAGTTTTTACACGACCCTAATTTACAAGCTCGTTTCCAATCAGAACAAGCCTTGACGTGTTGATCTTTTTTATAATAGGCAAATCCCCGATTACTGTAAACTTTAGCAATTCCCGGGTTTATCTCAATGGCCTTGTTGTAATCAGAGATGACCTGGTCATACTGGCCTTTTGTTCTATAGACGTTCCCCCGATTGTTGTATGAATAAAGATGCTTCGGGTTCAATTCAATGGCCATGGCGTAATCAGAGATGGCCTGATCATACTGGCCCTTATCATGATAGACAAGCCCCCGATTGTAGTAGGCTTTATCAATCCTCGGGTCTATCTCGATGGCCTTGGTATTATCAGCGATAGCCTTATCAAGCTGACCTTTGTTATAATAAGCAAGGCCACGGTTGTAGTAAGCCCAAGCATACTTCGGGTTCAATTCAATGGCCTTGTTGTTATCAGAGATAGCCTTGTCATACTGGCTTTTTTTCCCATAGACAAGCCCCCGATTGTAGTAGATCATTGCATACTTCGGGTTCAATTCGATGGCCTTGGTGTAATCAGAGATAGCCTTATCAAGCTGACCTTTGTTAGAATAGGCGTTTCCACGATTAAAATAAGCCTTAGCATCTTTCGGATTCGACTCTATAGCCCTATGGTAGTTTGAGCGACCCTCATATACGTGGTGCCGTTTTTCCATCCTCTCTGCATGTACATATCCCCATTCTCCGGTTTTTATATTTCGCACTTCCCAACATATCCCGCTTCCGGATCTGCATGTTTTAGTATCCATCACTCCAAGTATATCGCCTGGGCTAACTTTGTATTTTACTACCCCGAACTCATATACTCGGTCAGGTTCTTTAATTTCAATGAAGGTTTTGTTGGTACTAGCACAAGAGGCAAATACTAATGCGATAAAACAACAACTGAGCGTCATAATTGCTTTTTTCATCTGAATTAATCTGCTTTTACAGGTTGAAATATTGTATAAAAAGATGCCCCTTTAACGCATGATAAGTAATTTATACAGATCTGGATATGATCACTTCGGTAATGTTATCTATTAAAATATTCGACTTCGGGTCTGAATACAGATACATTGAGAGATGTCCAAATATCAATTTTGATAAAATCATTTCAGATATGTAATGGATATCAATTCCGCACACTACTTGCCAAGACCGACAACATTACGATATTTTATAAATTTGTAGAATGGATCAGATAGTCTTCAACTTAAAAATGCAAAGGATTCTATCATTCAAGCCGGAGGTGGCTTTATAGCCGTGAACTTAACACTGTCAACTTTCCCTTGCACAATTTCGAGGTCTTCATTGTTGGGGGGCGGTGTAAACTCTTCACCCGGACAACACGCCATTGCTTTGAGTTCCATGGGGGTGAGAGTATGACGGGACACTATCTGAAACTCAGTAAAACCGGCTTTTCTCATCGTATGCCAGTAGCTCTCTTCAAGGATAGCTCCTCCCAAGCATCCAGCCCATGTCAACTGAAAACGCTCTTGCAATTGAGAATCTATATTCTCATTTAAGACGATATCAGAAATAGCGAGACGACCACCGTGTTTGAGTATTCGGAAAGCTTCTTCATAGACTGCGTCTTTGTCAGGGCATAGGTTGATGACGCAGTTAGATATAACGACATCAGCGCACCCTCCTGGAAGTTGCGACTCCCCCATATCCGCAACCCGGAGTTCAATGTTCCATTTTTGCAACCCAGAATCAATCACAGCTTTCTTTGCACGTTCAATCATTTGAGAAGCAAAATCTACGCCGACGACTCTGCCTTCTTTCCCGACTTTGCGGGCAGCCAAAATGACATCAATCCCGCCACCGCAACCGAAATCCACGACAACATCCCCAGGCTTAAGGTTCGCAAAACCGGTTGGATTGCCACATCCCCGGGAGAGATTGAGCGCTACCTCCGGGGCCAAGGAAAGCTCTTCTTCGCTATAAAGCCCTTGACCAACTGCATAGCCTGAACCAGGCTGTTGTTTACTCGGTCAACAGGAATCCTTGCTACCACCTGTTTCAGCGAATTTGTCATAACGGGTCTTCACAATTTGTTTGACATCGTCAGGCATCATTTTTCTCAATCCTTTTTGATTTTAAGCAGGGATATGTCGAACAACCTATCAAAACCAAGGTCCTATCTCTTGCCGCTACATGAAATTTGGCTAATTTTACATCAAGCGTTTGAGTATCACGCCGTTTTAATGGATGTCAAAGGGTGACTTTTATGGCAGATCTCAAAAGAAGGCTAAACGTGTGAGGTGTAATGGTTCCCTGAAGTCGGCAGGGTGAAATATAAAAAGCGCAAGGGCCAATGGTTGGGGATCATTACAGTCAAACTGGTTTGAATAATGCCCTCGAGACACCGATCCTTGCGCCATGTTTTTGATAGCACAAAGGTTAAATCCAGTCAATAGAAACGACGCTGGAAACTAACACAAGATTATAGCCGTTTTTTGAAAAAACTTTGCTTATACCGGTTGTCATAAATATGTTCCGTTTGCCAGATTTCCTAACAAGCGAAATGGTGTTGTGTAACAGCTTAAAATTATTAGAGCGTTTGCATCAGGCCATCCCTCTGTGCCAATGAAGGTGAGACGAGAATAATCTTTGACGTCGGCACTTAGAATAGCTGCTAGCTTGCGTTTAACCCCTTCGGTGATCATGGGAAAACCTCTTTGGTACCTTTAGGACGAAAAATAAACTCATATTTAAAGTCTCCTTAGAGTATAATATATCTGATTGAGAAAAAAGGCAGAGCTAAAATGACTCCTGCCCTCAAGACTTTAATATTAAGCATTTCAGCATAGTCTTTTGCATAATAGAATTATTTATATTGACATCACCTTTTTGATGAAGGCTTTCTCTTTGATATTCCCACCACATTCGGCAGGGGCCAAGAAATCGCGCCTTCATTGGCATCATTTGAGCTTGTTTCATAGCTTCCGGTAATCTCCAATTCTTTATGGCCTGAGTTTATGTATAGCTGGGCCTGGGGTCCGCCTTCGGTATACATGGCCCGTGAGATATTGAGGGGAAGTTTTTTGAGGATATTAATCAGATCATGTGTGCTGTACAAGGATCGCACATGAATGAACAAAATATTATCCTGTCCATCGATGCCGATGGCCGATGTACTCCAGCGGCGCGGTTGCGGCTTCCAGACATTTTTTCCTGTGCAGGATATCATGCGGATGCTCTGTACCAGGGTCCCGTACTTTTGCTTCCAGAATTGGAAATCCTCACACTGGCGGTCAATAATTTTGGCTCGCGGGACATCGGAGCTCTTCCGGTCAAATGCCAGGATGGTCATATCTTTTGATAATCTGGGGTTATTGATGTGGCCTTTTGTGCGCATCAGCGACACGCTGGTTTTATAATCGGTCTGATACATGCTGGGATTGATGGCGGCCACCAGCCCGTTTTGTCGGCACCATTGTTTGGGTGTCAGCGGGACGCCGTTTTCAACCCGCGAAGCATTGAGCAGTCTCAATTGATAATATTTGGGATCGATTCGCAGCACCTTCACCAGTGAATCCCCGACTATAGCCGCTTGAGGCGCCAGAAATGTCCCCAGTTGAAGACCTTTGTCAAGCTGCTGCCAGCCAGGTTTCTGCCTGGATTTTTGCTCTCCAGCCATGGGTTGAGTTTCAACGGTCACTGATATGGCGAGAAGATAAATCAGTATGAGTAGCGAGTTTTGTGCAAGTTTCATATTCATTCCTGTTTGTTTATCGGCATGAGATTCGCGTTTTGGAACCGGCTTTAACAGCCGCAGCCGCAATCACAGCCGTGATGATGCGATGCCATTTCGGACAGTGCTTTGACGACTTCGGTATTTTCAGGCTGTTCGATCCTTAAGATTTTTATTTTCAGATGGAGAGCGTCATGTTTTTCAAAAAGATTCATGACCGGTGGATGCAGGTGTTCAAATAGAGGGTATGCCTCTTGCTTTTTCACCTGAATTCCAATCTCTTCGCCGGCGGCTTTATTGAACAATTGATATTCAAAGGGGCACATGCCGCCGGGGCCGATTCCAAAAATGAATTTGAATTCTGAAGCGGCCGGGCTTAGATCCATATGGTCGGCGGTTGTACCGGCTTCCAGCCGGAGGGTTACTTTTTTTAAATTTTCTACTTTTTTCATTTTTATTTGATTTAATTAGCCACAAACTCACTTACAGACTTGCACAGACAGCTAACCTATGAAGGTCTAAAGTCGGGCAAGCTATGTAGGGCGGGTCACTGTGCGCGCCGGTCTCAGGTCGGCACTGTGGCCGACCCTACTTTGACCGAGTATGGCATCGGGTGTCGGGTGTCAGATATTTTCAGGAAGCATGTTTCAGTGTTCAGGTTTCCGCCCTGCCAAGTCTGACACCTGAACACTGAAACCTGACACCTTATAATGTGATCCTTGTGCTTCGAGACCTATCCTGAACGCTGAGCCCTGTTGGCTCTGTGAAAAACTCTATTCCAGGTGTTTGGGCGGCTTGCCGATTTTATCCCCCAGTGCTCTTTCGCGGTTTTTAACGATCTGGGTGCAGATTTCAGTGATCGCATTTTTAATCCACATAGACGTCTGGGAGCCTTCGGTATAATTGGCTTCCCCGAATGATTGGACGCGGTTTTGCTTTTGCAGGTTATTCACCTGGGAAAATTCCTTGCTGGAGCCGGGCTGATAAACGGCAAACGTTCTGCCGCCGAATCGGTTAATTAATGAGAAAACCGGTATATCGCTGGGACCGTCGGCAATATAAATCATGTTTTGAAACGGTACCCGGCGATCCTCGTCCGGTATCATCGCGTTTACCTCAATATCCGGGATTTTGTTGCTGCCCTTATTGATTTCAAAGACAGCTCTGGTCTTGGTTGTATTATCAAGCGCATATGCAATCTGAGAGATTATTTTAGGATCTTCTGAGGTTGTTTTCTTGCCGGCATCCAGATAACCGGGAGGGGGCTCATCTTCTATAAATTCGCAGCCCCAGACGCCGTCTACATGCGGTGCAATCTTGCTGCCCAGGATCATTTGCCTCAAACCCGTTGAAACAATGTAATGTTCCACCTGGATTTCATGCTGTACATATTCCGGGTTCGTGGCCGCGAAGTGTTTAATTTTGTTAAAAAAATCAGGTAGTCCCTCGTAGAACTCAATTTTGCTGCCGAGCTTTCTCAATCCGGCATTATTAAGACCCTTAAATGTGCCCTGCCGGGCGTAGGTTAATATGTGATTGAGGTACAGCGTGTCGGTTGAAATGAGGTCAAGACCGTCTTTTTTGTAATAGTTGGGTAATTCCTCAACTTCTTTCCAGAATTTTTTGGGATCGACCTTGTACAATTCAAAAATCGGCGCCTGCATATAGCCGGGGCTCAAGGTTTTGTCAAAGTCCCAGATGCAGGCGATGATATTCTGGAGAAAAAGCGGCTGGGTCATGTTTAATTTCCTTGCAATAGAATTGGCAACTTCCTTACTTAATATAAAATCGGTTCCGGATCAAATTATAATTTAGGGTTTCAGGAGTCAGACGTCAGAGGTCAGAGGACAGAAGACAGATGTTAGAAAACAAATGAAAACCGAAGGGCAGCCCACAGCGGCTGCCATTTCCAGTAAGTCAGAAGTAGGGGCGGGGTTTACCCCCGCCTGCGTGGCATCCGGGTCGATTGGGCGGGGGTAAACCCCGCCCCTACATTTTATGCTTTAATCGACAGCCTTAGGGCGGCCCTCTGTTACCGCCGGAAGCGGGTTACCGGTAGCCAAAGGCCCGACGCCTATCGACTGAGGCCTGAAAAGTGAAAGATGATTGCAGGTTAAGAAGTCTTTGGTATATACTAAGTACATACTTAACTCCGTCTAACCATAGAAAGGTGAAGTTATGATCGAAAAAGTAATCATCATGGGGGCCGCCGGCAGGGATTTCCACAATTTCAATGTCTATTTCAAAGATAACAAGCGCTACAATGTCATCGCGTTTACCGCCGCTCAAATTCCGGATATTGCCGGTCGTCTGTATCCGCCGGAGCTTGCCGGCAAACTCTATCCCGAAGGTATCCCCATTCATCCCGAAGACCAACTCGCCGATCTGATTCGAAAACACCAGGTGGATCTGGTGGCTTTTTCGTACAGCGACGTCCCCCATGTGGAAGTCATGCACAAAGCATCGCTGGCGATGGCTGAGGGCGCAGATTTTATTCTCATCGGCGCGCCTTACACCATGCTCAAATCGAACAAACAAATCGTGGCGGTCTGTGCGGTGCGCACGGGTTGCGGCAAATCCCAAACGACCCGCAAGGTTTGTGAAATTATAAAAGGATCCGGCAAAAAAGTCGTCGTCGTGCGCCACCCCATGCCTTACGGTGATCTGCGTAACCAGGTCGTTCAGCGCTATTCGACATATGAGGATTTTGAAAAACATCAGTGCACCATTGAAGAAAGGGAGGAATACGAGCCGCTGGTAGAGCAGGGTATTGTCGTATATGCCGGTATCGACTACGGTAAAATTTTAACGGAAGCCGAAAAGGAAGCCGATGTCATTATCTGGGACGGCGGCAACAACGATACCCCTTTTTATAAACCGGATCTGCACATTGTGCTGTTTGATCCGCACCGGGCCGGTCACGAGTTGCTGTATTTTCCGGGAGAAACCAACATGATCATGGCGGATATCGCCGTCATCAACAAAGTGGATTCAGCACAAGCGCAAAAGGTGTGGCAGGTCAGAAAAAATATTGAAAAATATGCACCCAAAGCAAAGATTGTTCTGGCGGAATCGTCGCTGGTGGTTAAAGAGCCGGAAAGGATTCAGGGCAAACGGGTTTTGGTGATTGAAGACGGCCCGACCCTGACCCACGGCGAAATGCCTTTCGGCGCCGGTATCGTTGCCGCCGAAACGTTTGAGGCCGCTGAAATTGTCGACCCGCGTCCTTTTGCACAGGGCTCTTTAAAAGAAACTTACACCGTTTACCCCCACATTGGCAATGTGATACCGGCCATGGGATACACACCGGATCAAATCAGAGACCTGGAAAATACCATCGATAAAACCGATTGCGATCTGGTCGTGTTTGCCACACCGATTCATCTGCCGCTGGTGTTGAATATTAAAAAGCCGACCCTGCGCGTGCGGTATGAATACCAGGACCACGGCAGCCCGACTCTCGAGGAGCTTATATCCGAACGTCTCTGATCAGGTGTCGGGTGTCGGGTTTCGGGTGTCAGGTGTCAGGTGTCAGGAATCAATAGGTGTCAGGTTTCGGGTGTCAGGAAGATACAGAGGACAGAGCACAGAAAACAGATGACAGAAGACAAAGGGCAGAGCGTTTCTGTTTTCTGTCATCTGACTTCTGTCTTCTGTTATCTGACACCTGAAACCTTTTAGCCTCGAAGGACAGGAAGAAGTAACATGCAAGAGACCCAAAAGCCGATCCTGCTGGTGGCCCTTGGCGGCAATGCGCTCATGCGCAAGGGAGAAGAAGGCACGGTGGCCCAGCAGTTTGAAAACCTGGCCGTACCCATCCGGCAGATCGCCAAACTATCACAGGACTATCGCATCATTATCACCCACGGCAACGGCCCACAGGTCGGCAATCTCCTGCTTCAGCAGGAAAGCTGTCGGGAAGTGCCCGAATTACCCCTTGAGATTCTGGTCGCCCAAACCCAGGGGCAAATCGGGTATATGATCGAATCCACGTTGGACAGCGAGCTCATGGATCTGGGCATCCACGTCAAACCGCTGATCAGCCTGATCACCTATGTTGTGGTCGATGAAAATGACTCCGCCTTTTCAGACCCGTCCAAACCGATCGGACCGGCATATAAGCGCAAAAAAGACGCGCCGTCGGGTTATCCGGTAATCAAAACCGCTAAAGGCTTCAGGCGCGTGGTGGTGTCCCCCAAACCGGTGACAATCATTGAAAAACGCGAAATTAAAAAACTGATCAATGCCGATTTTATCGTGATCTGTTGCGGCGGCGGCGGCATACCGGTGGTGCGGGAGGGCAGGGCCTTTCAGGGGGTCGATGCCGTAATCGATAAAGACCTGGCCAGCGCCAGACTGGCCGGGGAAGTGGGTGTTGATATCTTTTTGATTGCGACCGACGTGGCCGGTGTCGCGCTGAATTTCGGCACGCCCGATGAAAAATTTTTACGCAAAACAAACATCAAAACGGCAGAGAGATATATAACAGAAGGTCATTTCCCAGCCGGATCCATGGCTCCGAAGGTAGAAGCCGCTATTCAGTTTATCCGAAACAACGGTAAGCGTGCTGTCATCACTTCGATCGAAGAAATCGTTTCGGCGGTAAAAGGCGAAGCCGGAACGGAAATAAGGATTTAAGGTTTGTCCGAATACACCGGTATCCGTACATATTTTGATTCTCTGCAATATGGGATTGATTTTTGGACCGGGCTATATTAGAATTTTTTTAGAACCCATCTCATATTTTTGAGATAGGTTCTAAATGTAACAGCTGAATTCGCGCGGGTTTTGATCTGTGTCTGATAGGGGGTCGATGAATAAGGAGCATTATCTCGGGGTTGAAATAAGGAGTATGGGATGGCACACTGTATTTTGCTAAATGCAGATTACACGTATTTAAATGTAGTCGACTGGAAGCGGGCCATTTGTCTGCAGACGAAAGGCAAGGTTGAAGTATTAAAAGATTCCGCAAAAACCGTGAGAAGTTCCAGCGGTGCGGTATTCAAGATTCCGGCAGTGATGCGTTTAATTAAGCTAATCCGCACTATTTACCGAACCGGTGTGGCCTTTTGCAAAAAAAATGTCTTTATCAGAGATGGATTTAAATGCGCTTATTGCGGCGCCACAAAACGCCGGCTTACCATCGATCACATTATTCCAAAGTCCAGAGGAGGCAAAGCCAATTTTGAAAATTGTGTTGCGGCCTGCAAGCCGTGCAATGTCAAAAAGGGCCATCAGACACCCCGAGAAGTCAAAATGTTCCTCAAGGTGAGGCCCGTCCAGCCGACCATTTCCGAATTTTTAAGATTAAAACTCCAAAAACTCGGCATCAATGATCTTTTACGGGATCTGGGTGTTTATTAGTGTCTTAATTTTTTTTATTTTTTATGGCAAAATTTCTTGTTACCAACAGCTTACCGGATTCATGGTAGCGGAATACTGGAATGGTGGAATAGTGGAATTATGGGTTTTAATCGGAATACGATCTTTTAAATTTAAAAATTGATCTGATCCCTATTTATGACCCAATATTCCAACATTCCAATATTCCAACATTCCAAAGTGTCGCATACTTGCGCGTTATGGATAATACAATGAATTCCTGTTTGGTTCCGGCTTGTCCGGGTTAGGATGGGAGGTGCTTATGAAACTAATTGTTGCGGGAACCGGATATGTGGGACTTGTCCAGGCGGCTGTATGTTCGGAATACGGACATGAAGTCTATGCCTATGATGTTGATAAAGACAAAATCGACGCATTTTCAACCGGCCAGGCCGATGAAATCGAAAAATTTGTCATGGAACCCGGCTTGTCGAATATTATTCGTGAAACTCACGGCAAGTCCCTGTTTTTTTCCAACGATTTGAAGGCCATCATCGAAGGCACGGATGCCATTTTTCTATGTCTGCCGACACCGTCCAATTTGGACGGCTCGACGAATCTGACGTATTTCGATGCTGCCGCCGAAGAAATTGCTGAAATTATCGCCCGCAGAAAAGATAAACGCCGAATCGTTATGGTCTGCAAAAGTACGGTGCCGATCGAGACCGCCCGGCGCCTGGAAGGCATTATGCAAAATCACAATGTGGAAAATTTCGGCGTCGCTTCCAATCCTGAATTTTTAGCGGAAGGCACGGCTGTGAACCAGGCCCGCAGACCCGATCGAGTGGTGGTAGGCTGCGACCATGAAGAAGATTTTAAAATACTTCGCCGGGTCTACTCCCAATTTGTGCATCACGTTCGCATTAAATATATTGAAACTACCCCCGAAACCGCCGAAGCCACCAAATACGTGGCCAATACGATGCTGTTGACCTATATTTCCTTCTGGAACGGGGTCGGAGCCAAGATCGGCGAGAAAATACCAAACGTGAATATTGACGACCTGCGGCTGGGCGTCACCGCGGACGACCGAATCAGCACCTGGGGCTCTTTTGTGAGCAATGGGGCCGGGGGAAGCTGCTTCGGCAAAGACATCGCATCTTTAATTTATCAGCTGCGGCGAGTGAATGTAAGCACCAAAATGCTGGAGGCTTCTTTTGAAGTCAACGAATATCAGAAAGTATATCTGGTTGATCGGGCTATCAATGAAGCCGGTTTCAAATTTAACAATACGACCATAGCGGTTTTAGGCCTAGCCTTTAAAAAACACACCAACGATATGCGCGATGCTTCGTCTATTAAAGTCGTTGAGACCTTGCTAGGCAAAGGCGTGTCACAAATCAACGCCTATGACCCGCTGGCAAATGAGTCCGCCCGGCAGGAGTTCGATCCTGCCAAAAACATCCTGTTTGAAAAGATTAAATACTTTGATTCCGCCAGGGAAGCCATCGAGGGCACACAGGCCCTTTTTATCTCATCCGACTGCGAGGAGTTCCGCGGTTTTTCACGAACCATTGAAGATACCGTAAAACCACCGTATCTGATCATGGACGGACGTCGCATGATTCCGGATTACAATGAATTAGTTGCCATGAATTATTCTTATCTTGCGGTCGGCTCTGTGGTCATAAAGCCGAAATAAGGGGTGCTCGGGGATATTGAAACGATTATGACGCATGATGATGCGAAAGCTACGTCCGCTGACGTGGATTTTTTTAAAAAGGACAGGGATCAGGCATGATGAAAGGAATTCTTTTAGCAGGGGGCTCCGGTTCCAGACTGTTTCCGATTACCCGGGGTGTCAGCAAACAGCTTTTACCGGTTTATGATAAACCCATGATTTATTATCCCCTATCGGTGTTGATGCTGGCCGGTATCAGAGAGATCCTTGTCATATCCACCCCGCAAGATTTGCCCATTTTTAAAAGAATTTTACAAGACGGCACCCAGCTTGGCCTTGCCTTTTCCTTTAAAGAGCAGCCCCGCCCGGAAGGTCTGGCCCAGGCGTTCATCATCGGAGAGGAATTTATCGGGAGTGACACCGTGGGCCTTATTCTTGGCGACAATATTTTTTACGGACCCAGCCTATCCAAGATATTGCAAAATGCGGTCAAGCTTAAGGAGGGCGGTTTAATTTTCGGTTATCTGGTAAAAGATCCTGAGCGCTATGGTGTTGTTGATTTTGATGACAGCGGTAAAGTTATCGGAATAGAGGAAAAGCCGAAAAAGCCCAAATCTAATTATGCGGTGCCCGGCCTGTATTTTTATGACAATAAGGTCATTGAAATTGCCAAAAGCCTCAAACCCTCTGAGCGCGGCGAGCTCGAGATAACCGATGTCAACATGGCGTATTTGCATCAGAAAAAACTCAAGGTAGAGCTTCTGGGGCGTGGATATGCCTGGCTGGATACCGGGACCCATGAAGCCCTGCAACAGGCGGCGAGTTACGTTCAGGCCATCCAGGAACGGCAAGGGTTAAAAATTGCCTGTGTCGAGGAGCTTGCCTATCGCCTGGGCTACATCACCAGAGATCAGCTGGCAAACCTTGCGGAAGACATGATGCAAAATGACTACGGGCGGTACTTGCTGGAAATCGCAAATGATGTTGAGAACCCCAAATAACAAAATATAAAATTCCAAGTTCCAAGCACCAAATTCCAAATAAATCTCAAATCTCAATTTTTAAATGACCAAAACAGGTTTGATATTTTGAATTTCGGTCATTGTGATTTGCCCTTCGACTTGGCTCAGGGTGGTGAGCTTGTCGAACCATTTGATATTTGTGTTTTGTAATTTGGGATTTAAGAATTTTGGTGCTTGGAATTTTCTCAATTCAAGAACTCAACTGCACTAAAATATACCGCACGACTTTTGAAACCTATTTGTGGGACATGACAATCGACCCTGCTGAAACCGCTTCTCCTTGATCCATGGTATTTTCTTGACAGGATCCGGCAATCCGAGTAAAAAATTCTGTTTATACTAAAAATCCAACTCTGGAGGAATGAATGGATTACAAAAAGACGCTTAACCTGCCGAAGACAAACTTTCCCATGAAGGCAAATCTTTCGAAGCGTGAACCCGAACAGCTCAAGAAGTGGGAAGAAATGCGTTTGCATGATCAGGTCAGAAATTCATCAAAAGGCCGGGAGCCCTTTTATTTTGCATGATGGACCTCCTTATGCCAACGGGAATATCCATATCGGCACCGCGCTGAATAAAATCCTGAAAGATATCATCGTTCGCTCCAAACAGATGGCGGGTTATGACGCGGTTTATGTACCGGGCTGGGACTGTCACGGGCTTCCAATCGAGCATAATGTGGATATTGAAATCGGGGAGAAAAAGAAAGACCTCTCTTTAGCCGATATTCGACGGCTTTGCAGGCAGTATGCCGAAAAATTCGTTGATATTCAGCGCGATGAGTTTAGACGCCTGGGTGTTATGGGGGACTGGGAAGACCCCTATTTGACCATGAATTATCAATATGAAGCCATCATCGCCCGGGAATGCGGCAAGTTTGCCCAAAGATAAGAGCCTGTTTCGCAGTAAAAAACCGATCTACTGGTGTTTTCAGCTGCCAGACAGCGCTGGCCGAAGCGGAGATTGAATATCACGACGAATCCGCACTGTCGATTTTTGTAAAATTTCGCATGCAGGACGATCTCAGCGGCGGCTATCCCGGAGCTGAAAGGGAAATCGGTCTACGCGGTAATCTGGACTACCACGCCTTGGACCCTTCCGGCGAATCTGGCCATCGCGCTGCATCCTGATTTTGAATATGTCGCTGTTGATGTGGGCAACAATGAAGTTTTTATACTGGCACGCGAGTTGATGGAATATGGCATGCAAACCTTCGGAATTTCAGATTACGCGGTTATCGCCGATATCGATCCGAAATCTCTGGAACATAAGCGCTGCCGCCATCCGATGGTGGATCGGGATTCCATCATCATCCTGGGTAATCATGTTACGCTGGAAGCCGGTACCGGATGTGTTCACACGGCCCCCGGACACGGGCGCGAGGACTATGAAGTGGGCCTTGAATATGGTCTGGATGTATATTCACCGGTAGATGACAACGGGTGTTTTACCGATGACGTCGAGTTTTTCCGGGGACAATTTGTTTTCGATGCCAACGAAAATATCAATAAAAAGCTCAATGAAATCGGAGCGATGGTTGCCGAGGGCAGCATCGAGCACAAGTATGCGCATTGCTGGCGCTGTAAGGAGCCGGTTATTTTCCGGGCAACGCCGCAATGGTTCATTTCGATGGACAAAACCGACCTGCGCCGGAATTCATTGGAGTCCATCGACACGGTCACCTGGATCCCGCACTGGGGCCGCGATCGGATTTACGGCATGATTGAAAATCGTCCGGACTGGTGTGTTTCCCGGCAACGGGCCTGGGGGGTTCCCATTACCGTTTTTTATTGCCGCGACTGTGAAGCAATTCTCCTGGATCAAAAGATTATGGAGAAGGTCTACTCTCAATTTGAACAGCATGGAGCAGATATCTGGTTTGAAAAGGATATTTCTTATTTTCTTCCGGATGACGTTAAGTGTTCAGCTTGCGGCAGCAAAAACTTTGTCAAAGAGAATGACATCCTTGACGTCTGGTTTGACTCAGGGGTGAGCCATGCTGCGGTGCTGGAGCCCAGAGAAAACCTGCGATGGCCGGCGGATCTATATCTGGAGGGCAGTGACCAGCACCGGGGCTGGTTTCATAGCGCACTTCTGACTGCGGTCGGTACCCGGAAGCGGGCGCCCTATAAAGCGGTGTTGACTCACGGTTTTGTTGTGGATGCCGATGGAAGAAAAATGTCTAAATCGCTGGGGAATGTCGTAGCCCCCCGTGAGGTGATCGACAAATACGGGCGCAGAGATTCTGCGGCTGTGGGTATCGGCAACGGATTACAGAGAAGATATTCGTATTTCAGAAAATATTTTAAAGCAGGTAAGCGATACTTACCGGCGAATCCGGAACACCAGCCGGTTTATACTGGGCAATTTGCTCGACTTCGATCCGGCTGTAGATGAAGTTTCTTACGATGCCATGCCGGAGATAGACCGGTTTGCGCTCCACAAGCTTCAAGGCCTGATTGAAAAAACACTTAAATCCTATGATCAGTATGAGTATCATATTATCTACCATGCGCTTCATAATTATTGCACACTTGATCTTTCTGCTTTTTATCTGGACATTCTGAAAGACCGGCTATATACCTCGCCGCCGAAATCAGATGCCCGCAAAAGCGCCCAGACCGTTATGTATTTTTTGCTGGATTCTCTTGCACGGATAATAGCGCCCCTTCTTCCCTTTACCGCCGAGGAAATCTGGGAGTATATGCCGGCGCACAGCGATAAGGCGCCAAGTGTTCACCTGGCTTTGCTGCCTGAGGCAAACAGCCAATGGAAGGATGAGAGCCTGGCTCAAAAATGGGAGACGATTTTGGAAGTACGGGCAGAGGCCACCAAGGCCCTGGAAGAAGCCCGGGTCCAGAAGCAAATCGGGCACCCGCTTGATGCCGCGATTACCATCTCCGCAAAAGAAGACTTATACAGCCTCCTGCAGCCGTATGCTGAAGATTTAAGATTTCATATTTATCGTCTCAAGCGTTTCCCTGCTCAAAGATAAAAAGCCTGACGGCAGCTTTGTGAGCGAGAATGTAGAGGGTTTATCGATTAAGATCGAAGCCGCGGCCGGTGAAAAAGTGTGAACGCTGCTGGGTTCATGAAACATCTGTCGGTTCTAATAGCGAACATCCATCCATCTGCGAACGCTGCCAGAAGGCCATATTAGCTCATAGCTGATAGCTTCATGGCTCATAGTCAGAAGGCTTGAAGGCTGGGAAGCAAGGTGGCTGGAAAGCCAGGAAGCTGGGAGGCCAGGAAGCTGGGAGGCCAGGAAGCCGCAAAGCAATATTAAATCATAGCTGATAGCTCATAGGCGCATAGTAAAAACTATCAGTAAACCGCTGATAAGCTACGAGCTGCTTGATTGCCTCCAAGCCTGCAGCTTCCAGGCTTTCTGGCATCCCAGCTTCAAGCCTATGAGCTATCAGCTATGGGCTATTAGCCTGACACCTGAACACTGACACCTGAAACCTATAAAATTGAAGAAATGCTGAAGAACAAATATATAAAGCTGGTGGTTGTCGCCGGGGCATTATTTTGCTGGATCAGTTCACCAAAGGGCTCATCCTGCGTTACCTGCCATTTAATAATACCATACCGGTTATAAAAGGCTTTCTTTAACATCACCCATATCCGCAATCCGGGCGGAGCCTTCGGGCTTATGGCGAATCTGAGTCCGACTTTGCGGAGCATTATTTTTCTTTTTGTATCTTCGCTGGCAGCCGGTTTAATTTTTTATTTTTATCAAAAAAACGCCGGCGAAATATTCCTGGTTGGCTGCGGCATTTGCACTGATTTTTGGAGGTGCCATCGGTAACCTGATCGACCGGATTCGTTTTGGAATGGTGATCGATTTTCTTGATTTTTATGTTGGCCGCCTGCATTGGCCGGCATTCAATATCGCCGACAGTGCGATCTCCATTGGAATTGGTATATTCTTATACCATCTGATGCTCAAAAAGATGCCGGAATAAATCCTTGTTCTGGCTGCTGGCCTCTGGCTTCTTGTTGCTGGCTGCTGGATCCTGAGATGCCATTACGATAATTACAGACACTCGATATTCGGTTCTGGATAAAAATCCTGAATTTTGTCATCAATCTATTTATGCACTTGTGTATCTCAAATTTTCCTCTTTTTTCCGCAACGGACAACGAACAATAAACAACAGACAACATTCAAATAATGCCCGAAATCTAATCATAAATTGCTCAGGAAAGCATTTAAAAGGATTTAAAAAGCGATCCCGCCAAAGAATTCGCTCCGGTGTATCTTCTTTTTGGCGAGGAGTTGCTGGTAAAAAAGTGCCTATGACGAACTTCTGGACACCTTGCTTCCGGCAGGGCAACCGAAGCGCAAATTACGATCCTGTGGAAGGAACCGCTGAAAACATCTATGATGTGATCGAAAGCATCAACACGTATTCGCTTTTGCCCGGCACCAAGGTGGTTGCAATGCGGGAATCAAGGATATTTTATACCCGAGATGATAAAAACCGCCTGCTGGAAAATACAAAGAAAGCTTACGATGACGATGACCTGAAGAAAGCCGCAAAATACTTCTTAAGTCTAATGAGTAATCTAAATCTGTCATTTGAAGATGTTGAGCGTTCGAACAGATCAAAAACCTTCAAGTCAGCGTCCGACTTGATACCGGTGGATGATTGGCTGGACGACGTGATCGGATACTGTCAGGAAAATGAGCTGGGCATACCGGAACCTTCGGACCAGGCGGGTGCACTTCAAAAAGCGATAGAGAAAAGGTTTCCCCGAAAATAATCATTTAGTTATCACCACCGATGTCGTTGATAAACGGCGGGGCCTGTATAAAGCACTGTCAAACCAAGGTGTGGTAATTGATTGCGCGGTTCCCGGGGGCGATCGCCGGGCGGATAAGATGGCGCAGGAAGATGTCCTGCTTCAAAAAATGACCGAAATCCTCAAGCCGAGCAACAAAGAAATGGACAAAGAGCGCTTACCCGGCACTGGTGGAGATGACCGGCTTTGATCTGCGCACATTTTGCGGCAGTCTTGAAAAAGCTAATAGACTATGTCGGCAAAACGAAATACAATAACGGTGGAAGATGTTGAATCGGTTTTGAAACGCACCAAGAAAGATCCGATATATGATTTTACGAACGCCGTTGCGGACCGCGGATTGAAAAGGCGCTCTTTTTTTTAAACTCTCTGCTTGCGGCCGATTTTCACCCGCTGCAGATTTTGGCCGCCGTTGCCAACCAGGTCAGGCGATTGATTCTGGCCAAGGATTTTGCAAAAAGCAAGCAGGCAATTGGCTGGCATGCCGGCCTTTCCTTTAATGTCTTCCAGCAACGTGTCATGCCTGCCATCGTGGCCTATGATCATGCATTACTGAAAAATATTGGAAGACTGGGAAAATCCGGTGTCCCCTGCCAACGATATCGATAAAACGCCTGCCCGGGGAAAAGGAAAGAAAAAAAAGAAAATTCAAACTGATTTATTGCTTGCCAGAAACCCTAAAAATGCCTATCCGGTTTACCAGCTTTTAAAAAAATCAGAGCGATTACTCGAAAGCCGAACTTTTGGCGGCGGTCGGTTTGTTAAACGAAACCGATACTCAGCTCAAAATAAGCAGTCAGGATCCGAAGCTTATTCTGGAAAGATTACTCTTCAAGATATGTCATCGTCAGATGGGGTCTCAGCTAATTCGGAGCAGGAGAAATGAGTTTCTTCAGACAACAAGAAGAACGGCTGGCCATGCGATTTTTAACCTGGCGGCATCAAAAATTGAATATACCGGTTCCTGATGATGCCGAGCTCAAACTGCAGGCAGCCAAAATTGTGGCGGAAGCCCACCGGATTGGCCGCGAGCGCGGACGAAATATCATTGCCATTATCAAAGATCTGGTCGAAGACGTAAAGAAATAACGAGGTTGATTTTTTCCAAAATTTTATCTAATTTAAAGAAGTAGTTTCAAAACCTCAGATCACGTTCAAAGACAAGGCGCGAGTTGATGAGAAAGCGCAGCATACACGGTAGTATGTGAGCATTTCGAAGAACCTCGCAACGCCGTATTTGGGCGTTAGATGGGGTTTTGAAACCACTTCTATGCACAATCAACAATAGGAGGAAACCCCAAATGGCATGGTCGATGAATGGGCGGAACAGTTAACCTGCGCAACCCAGTGCACCCGGTGTGATAAAAAAATGGGGGCGGATGATCAAAGAATTTTATCGGTTTATGATCATCAGGCCATCTGTATGGATTGTAAAAGCCAGGAGGAGCAACGGCCGGATTACGAAGACGTCTCCAAGCAGATGATCGGGCAGTGTTTGATTGATACCGAGATGAAATGGGGCGACCCGCAGGGGTATTGCTATCATCATTTTTACCCCTTTAAATGCTAAAAGGAGAAAAATGCCTGGATAGCGAATGCCGCCGCCGGTCAAATCTGACAATAGGCCTTTTGCGAAAAATAGAAGCTATCTGTAAAATCCACATTGTTAACCAATCACAATATATTGTATATTCCCCCGATTGACATCGAACCCTAATTAAGATATTTCGCATATAATCATTCATATTTCCTTCACACCATTTCAAACTGCTTAAAATAATAAAGGAGGGCATAAAATGAAATGCCCAAAATGCCAGTTTGACAATCGTGAAGGGGCTAATTTTTGCAATGAGTGTGGTTACAAATTTGAACTTACCTGCCCTGAGTGTGGGGCTACCAACCGGGTTGGTAGCAAATTTTGCGATGAATGCGGATCTAAGCTAAGCTTACCTATTGAACAAGCCCCTAAAGACCTCTCGTTTGATGAAAAACTAACTAAAATTCAAAAGTATCTTCCCAAAGGTTTAACAGAAAAAATCCTATCCCAAAGAGACCGGATTGAAGGCGAGCGCAAGCAGGTGACGGTGATGTTCTGCGATATGGAGGGCTTTACGCCTTTGTCTGAGATGCTGGGTATCGAAGACGCATACTCGATCATGGATGAGGTTTATGAAATCCTGATTCACAAAGTCCACGACTACGAAGGTACGGTCAACGAGATGACCGGTGATGGAATTATGGCTCTGTTTGGAGCTCCGGTTGCTTTGGAAGATGCACCGCAGCGAGCGATTCGATCCAGTCTTGCCATTCACCGGGAAATAGCAAAATTCAGTGACCAATTGAAGCAAGAAAAAAAAGATGTCCCGGCTGTTAAAATGCGAATCGGCATTCATACCGGTCCGGTGGTGGTGGGCACTGTGGGCAACGATCTGCGAGTTGAGTTCAAGGCGGTTGGCGATACGGTAAATCTGGCCTCCAGAATGGAGGGACAGGCACAACCCGGAACGACCTATATAACAGAGGATACATTCAAACTCACAGAAGGATTATTTCGCTTCGAGGGCCTGGGCCAGCGGGTGATTAAAGGTAAGGACGAGCCGGTTAACATCTTCCGTGCCATCGCACCCAGTACCATGAGAACCAGGTTTGATGTTAGTGCAGAGCGGGGACTGACCCCTTTTGCGGGCAGAGAGCGGGATCTTGAGCTTCTGCTCGATGGGTTGGACCGGTGCAAGGCAGGCAGGGGCCAGGCCTTTTCCATCACGGCCGAGGCCGGGGTCGGAAAATCCAGGCTTCTGTATGAATTCAGAAAAGCTGTGGCCAGCGAGGATGTGACCTTTTTGGAGGGACGGTGCCTCTCTTACAGCCGAGGCGTTGCCTATCATCCGCTCATAGATATCCTGAAAGCAGACTTCGATATCAATGAAGGCGATGGGGATTTCGATATTAAGGAAAAGGCCAAAAGGGGCCTGGAAATGTTGGGGGCCGATGAGGCTTCCACCCTGCCCTATCTTTTGGAACTCTTGGCGGTCAAAGACAGCGGCATCGACAAGATCCCCATGAGTCCCGAGGCGAAAAAGGATCGAATCATGGAGGCATTTAAGCAGATCGCCCTAAAGGGTTCCGAGATCCGGCCCCTGATTCTGGCATATGAAGATCTGCATTGGATTGATAAGAGCTCAGAGGAGCTATTGAAATATGTTTTAGAGAGCATACCGGGGGCACGGGTCCTTATGATATTCACCTACCGGCGGAGTTTGTCCACACCTGGGGCGCCAAGTCCTATCACAGTCAGGTAATGTTGAACCGGCTTTCCAACCGGGAGAGCCTCATGATGGTATCTCATCTCCTAGGGCACCGAGGAGCTCGATAAGGGACCTTGAGGAGTTCATCCTTGAAAAGACCGAAGGGGATCCCCTTTTTCATAGAAGAGTTAATAAAGTCCCTTAAAGATCTCAAGATCATAGAGAAAGAGGACAGCAGATATCGTATCACGAAAGATATCAAAGAGGTGGCCATCCCCGCAACGGTTCAGGATGTCATCATGGCCCGGGTTGACTCTCTACCTCAGGAGATGAAGGGCCTGCTTCAGACGGTTTCAGTGGTTGGGAGGGAGTCCAGCTACGATTTAATCAAGCGGGTAACGGGGCTTACAGAACAGGAATTACTGTCCTATCTATCTGTTTTAAAGGATTCAGAGCTTCTCTATGAGAGAGGCATATATCCCCAATCGACTTTTATCTTCAAGCATGCGCTCACTCAAGATGTGGCCTATGACAGCTTACTTCTCAAAAGGAAAAAGGAGATTCATGAAGCAATAGCAAGCGCCATGGAAGCCCTGTACCCGGATCGCCTTGAAGAACACTACGAGCTGTTGGCCTACCACTATGGGTGCAGTGCCAACGCGGACAAGGCGGTGAAGTATCTGGATCTGGCCAACCAAAAGGCGGCCAAACTCAACGCCATGGAGGAGGCCAAGGCCTATTTTGATGAGGCCATGGCACTCCTCGATGCCCTGCCCGAGACTGAGGAGAACCGACAGCGGCGAATCGCCCTGTTGGTAAACCAGGGGGTCGTGTTCTATCTGCTCTTAAGGTCCCCGGAATATTACGACCTTTTGACGCGCTACGAGCCTATGGTAAGGGGGTTAGGGAATCCAGAGCTGCTAGGGGCCTTTTATGCCCGCTTGGGAAACTGTGAGTATTCGTTCGGCAACTATGATAAGGGCATCCAAACCCTGACCAAGGCAGCAGAACTAGCTGAAGCGTCTGGAAACGTTGAAGAGGCCGGGTATGCATATGTGTTCTGGCAATTTTGCCATTTAGATAGGGGTGATTACGACCGAGTCCTGGCCTTAAAAGAAGACGTCCTTCGCATGATGGAGCAGCAGTTTAACCTTCGTTTTCATACGTATGCGTTGTGCGCAACCTCAAGGGCTTACGCATGTCTCGGTCGCTGGGATGAGGCGGTGGAAGAAGCCCAAAAGGCGCTGAGCGCAGTCCAGGATTTTTCAGACAACAGCCTGATCTCTTTTGTCGCCTGGAACCTCTCGATCGCCTATACCTGGAAAGGCGATCTGACTCGGGCAATCGAATATGGGGAGCTGGCGGTCCAGAAAGCGCCAACACCTGCCGAAAAAGCGTGGGGGCAGAGAAGTCTAGGATGGGCTTTGTGCCGATCCGGAGAGCCAAACAGGGGAATTGAGCTTCTGACTGCGGTGTTGTCGATTTTACAAGCCGGGCGCTTCATCAATAGTGAAATTCCGCTCAGGTGCTTTTTAGGCGAAGGGTACTGGCTGGCCGGGGAGCATGACAAAGCGAGGCAGAATTTAGAGGAAGGCCTGGAAATGGCAGAGCGCTGTGGGGTGAGGTATTATGCCGGTTTCGCTCACTGTCTTTTGGGCGAGAGCATCCTGAAAACCAACCCGACCCAGGCGGCAAGCCACTTTAAGAAAAGCATCGCTATTTTTCGAGAGATCAAGGCTGAGAACCAATTGGCTATGGCCTACGCCGGTTATGGCCGGTTCCACAAGCAGCAAGGCGAAATCGCGCGGGCTCGGGAGTATCTAACGAAGGCCCTAAAGATTTTCGAGCGGCTGGGGACACTTATTGAGCCAGAAAAGATAAGAGAAATTTTGGCCAAATTGCCAGAAACTTAGGATATGAAAGACACAATACATTGTTATCATCCCCTTGACTCTATGATGCAAATTTCTGATGATATCTGCTATAGATTCCACATGACTGGATCCTCATTATAATCGGTTTGCAGATAAAGTTTTGTTTGTGAGAACAGTTGCTCACTGTCTTCCAGATACTTATGATAGGAGAGCCGTTCTAATTGGTTTCCATCCGATGTATTTTTTATTTTCGGATGGGCACGAATTAGGTATTTTATCACCGCGATCAGTTTATTCGCCTTCGCCTCTGAGTACCCTGTCCGCCTCAGGCGGACTGCAGGGAGCTTCATCAGAGAGAGTGAGCGAGTTGCTTAACAAAAACCGGGAGAAATGTCATGGCGGCGGACGAAGTTGTTGATTTCTACCAGATTGATGCACTGCTCAATGCTGAAGAAAAAAAGGTCAGGGACACGGTACGGGCATTTGTAGATAAAGAATGTATGCCTGTCATCGCCGAGCATTTTGACAAGGGTACTTTTCCCGTGAAGCTCATTCCTGAGCTTGCCGGGTTAGGCCTGTTTGGGGTTCATGTGGATGGCTATGGCTGCAGCGAAAGCAACCATACGACCTACGGTCTCATCTGTCAGGAGTTAGGCCGCTGTGACAGCGGCTTAAGGGCGATGTTTTCGGTTCAGAATTCATTGGTGATGTTTCCCATTTACAAATTTGGATCTGAGCAACAGCGCGAAAAATGGCTTCCTGAACTGGCCACCGGAAACAGTATTGGGTGTTTTGGCCTGTCCGAGCCGGGTTTCGGCTCAAACCCCGCTGGCATGGTAACCCGGGCCCAAAAGAAAAAGGGGCGTTTTATTCTGAACGGCAAAAAAATGTGGATTACCAACGGCACGATTGCGAAGGTGGCGATTATCTGGGCAAAATGGGATGAAGAGATCCGGGGTTTTCTGGTGGAAACCGATACACCGGGATTCCGCGCCACCGCGATCCAGCGCAAATTTTCCTATCGAACATCGCCCACCGCACTTATCGATCTGAAGGACTGCGCGATTGAGGAAAATAATATTTTGCCGAATGCCAAAGGGCTCAAATCCATCTTTGAATGTCTCAATTTTGCCAGATATGGGGTCGCCTGTGGCGCGGTCGGTTCTGCTATTTCGTGCTATCAGGTTGCCAGAGCGTTTGCCCTCGAGCGCGAAGTATTCGATCGACCGATTGCCGGCTATCAGCTCGTTCAGGATCGGCTGGTCCGCATAATGGTTGAAATCACCAAAGCACAGTTAATCAATTATCATCTCGGACGGCTGCTGGATGAACACAAGGCCCGGCCGGCTCAAATATCACTGGCCAAAATGAATAATGTGCATGAAGCAATGAAAATTGCCCGCATTGCCCGTGATATTCTCGGGGCCCGCGGTATCCTGGCTGACCATCATGTTATCCGTCATCTCTGCGACCTGGAAGCCATCAGCGCTCTGGAAGGAACCGCCGGTATGCACACACTGCTGATGGGGCAGGAGATCACGGGTATCTCGGCGTTCACCTAGATCAAGGTGTCAGGTGTCAGTGTTCAGGTTTCAGGGTTAAAGCTAAAGAGATAAGTAATGAATGCTGAGAACTGAGGACTAAGTAATAAAGTTTCGCTGAAAGCGGAATTTGAGTGAACCAATAAAACCAATAAGACTAATCTAACCAATTAAACAAGAAAATGATTTCCTGACACCGGAAACCTCAATCAAGGAGTATTTTATGAAAAAAGCCATTGGTCCTCAGACACTACTTTACCCCATGCCGGCGGTTTTGGTCGGTGCGCTGGTGAATGGAAAGCCTAACTTTATGACAGCTGCTTGGTGCGGGATTGCTGCCGCAACCCCGCCTGCGATTTCGGTCGCGATACGGTCGGCCAGATTCACGCTTGAAGGTATTTCAGCGAACAGCACCTTTTCCATTAATATCCCCTCTGCAGATTTGGTTGAAAAGGTTGACTATTGCGGCATCTATTCCGGTCATAAAATCGACAAATCTCAAATTTTTAGGGTCGATTACGGTAAGCTCAAAACAGCCCCACTGATTCAAGAATGCCCGGTAAATTTAGAGTGCCAGGTGATCCATTCACTTGATCTTGGCAGCCATATCCTATTCATCGGTGAAATTACTGAAACCTACGTTAATGAAGATTGTTTGACTGATGATAAAGCGGATCCAGCGAAGATTGACCCATTGATATACACAACCGTTGCCGGGCAATACCGGAGATTGGGAGAGGTTGTTGGACGGGCCTGGAAGATTGGCAAGAAAAAGTAGAAGCCGGTTTAAACGGCGAGGGTGTCAGTCACCTGGTTCAACGTTCAAAGCTTTAAGGCCGGTTTCATTAGTTCAATTGGTTTCATTGGTTTGATTGGTTCGATTGGTTCAAGATTGGTTGAGTTAATTAACAAATTAAACAAATTCAACGAATTAAACCAATAAAACTGATTAAGCCGATCTGACAAAAAAAGAACCTTTGAACCTTGAAACCTGATACTTGAAAAGCAGGTGAAAACAGGAGCAACAAACGTGTATATAGCCCAGACCAACATAAACGGTATAACCCATTATTATATCCGGGATTCCTATCGGGATGGTGGTCATTTTTTAAGTCGCGATTTGATTGATCTAGGGACGAATCCTGCCGAGCATCTAATATATTTCGTTTTTAGCATTCTGTTTCTGATTATTATCACCTCGGGCTGTGCCAGCCGGGTTTCATATCAATTTGTAAACGACTCGCTGAGGCCATCGGAATATATGCGTTTTTTCGATGAACTGGATAGCGCCGTTTACCGGTCCGGCACTCGCAATGGCGCTTATTTTGAAGTATCCCGGGCTTTCCATACCTGCGTGCCGACCGTTTTCTCGTTTCTTTAAAAGATCGGCTAAAAAATGACACCCAGAAAGACCAGTGGGTGCGTTTGATGCAGCAGCTGGATATTGATGCTCGAAAAACCGAGATCCAGACGCTTCCCGCCACTGAAGTGGAAAAATTGGCGGCTGCTTTCGGCCATTTGCCGGATCGCAGAATACTTCAAGCAAAAGCGATTTCTTATTCGGATAAATTGTTGGCCCATGATCAGCGCCGGCCCGATTTTTATGAGGTTTTGCTGGTTACGGTGCAAGATTCAGATGAATATTCTACCTTGATGCGGATTTTCGGATTATATCCGATCGCATCCATACCGGTGGCGATCGTCACTCACAGGGTCTACGACGAGATTGCTGAATGGCATCGATTACCTCCCGACGCGCTTCAGCCTCTGGGGACATTAACTGTCTTCGGCCCTGCCGAGACTTTAGAATTCTCCGGCAAGACGGTTCAGGAAATATTGGAACGATCCAGACAAAACCCGCTGGCAATACCGCTGCCATCAGTTGTCGACCAGAAAACGCTATCGGCGATTTTCGCACCGGTGATCATACAGGATTTGGCTGCAGACTATGATCAGCCCGGCGCGATGGTATGGGGTGATAAACGGCTTGAAATCGATCCCGAAAATCCTCAGACGTACTATTATTTTACGCAGGCCTATTTTAAAAAAGAGCCGGTTTTGCAGATTAACTATGTCATCTGGTATTCAGCACGCGACGGGTCGAATTCGCCGCGGATCGAACGCGGGCACATCGATGGGCTGACGGTTCGGGTGAGTCTGGCCGACAGCGGCAGGCCCTTTATGGTAGATATTATGAACAACTGCGGCTGTTATCATTTTTTTGTCCCCCGCAAAGAAAAGGTTCAACAAATCCGACCATCCCCTCTGGCAATCGATGCCTTCGTGCCCGCCTGGCTGCCGGATGACTTTCCCCAAAAACGAATAACGATCAGAGTCATTTCCGGCTGGCATCAGGTTGCAAATATCGATGTTCGCAGAATGCCCTTGGATTTCATACCTTACCAACTGGTGCCGTATCACCGGCTCGAGATGTTGCAAAAAAATGACGCCCATCACGAAAGCATGTTCACCGCAAGGGGTATTGGGAAATTTAGCGAACGGATTGAATCGGACATTTTTATTCCCATGGGTGTCCCCCAGGTGGGCAGCATGCGGCAGCGTGGACACCATGCCATCAAATTGGTGGGGCGGGCGCATTTCGATGATCCCCATCTTTTTGACGAACACTTTGAATTCAAATAGTTCCTAAATTGAGCGTTTCAAATTTTAAAAAGAGGAAAAATAGACAGTGAAAAATGACAGTTGCTTTGACTTCAGTATGTTAGTTGAACGGCGGGATACCGCCAGCATGAAGTGGGACAAGTATAAAGGCCGGGATATTATTCCTCTGTGGGTTGCGGACATGGATTTCTGCTCACCGCCGGCTGTCATAGACGCACTCCGGCAGCGTATCGCCCACGGCGTTTTTGGATATACGATTGCACCCCGAAAGTCTAAACACCGTTGTGGTTAGGATGCTTAAAGCCGATTATGGCTGGGACGATTAAACCGCAGTGGCTGGTGTGGCTGCCCGGTCTGGTGACCGGCCTCAATGTAGCCTGTCGGGCAGTTGGCAAAGACAATGATGAGGTGATGACGGCAGTGCCGGTATATCCGCCGTTTCTTACCGCACCCGAAAACTCCCGACGCAATCTGGTCAAAGTGCCCCTGCAGGAAAAAGATAATCGGTGGGCGTTTGATTTCGATCGTCTTGAAAGCGCGATTACACCCGATACACGCCTGTTTCTTCTCTGCAATCCCCATAATCCGGTCGGTCGCGTATTTACCCGTGATGAATTAACTGCCCTGGCGGTTATTTGCGAAAAGCATGATATCATCATCTGTTCAGATGAAATCCATTGCGGGTTGTTGCTGGACGAAGACAAAACTCACCTTCCAACGGCAACATTGGATCCTGAAGTGGCCAAACGAACCATTACCCTGATGTCTCCCAGCAAAACTTTTAATTTACCCGGGTTGGGGTGCGCCTTTGCCGTTATATCTGATGAAAAACTTCGCCGACGCTTTATTCAAGCCATGTCTGGAATTGTGCCCCTGGTAAACGCTTTGGGTTATGCAGCGACGGAAGCAGCCTATCGGGACTGTTCAGATTGGCATGCAGGATTACTGGAATACCTGCGCGGCAATCGTGACGCGGTCGCGCGTGCAATCGCCGATATGCCGCTGCTTTCAATGGCCGCGCTTGAAGCAACCTATCTGGCCTGGATCGATGTGCGATCCGCTGATCTGCCGAACCCCGTCCGGTTTTTTGAAGACGCCGGGGTGGGGGTGCAGGATGGAATCGAATTTGACGGTCCCGGGTTTGTGCGTCTCAACTTCGGCTGTCAGCGGCCGTTGCTTCAAGAAGCACTCGATCGAATGAAATCAGCCATGAATAAATATGCCGCTTCAATATAAAGGAAATGAAAAATGATCGAAATCAACATCCCCGGGTATCGGAAATTACGGCTTAAGCATATCGTCTTAGACTATAACGGCACCATTGCCTGCGACGGCGAGCTAATTGCCGGCGTAAAAGAAAATTTAACCGCTCTGGCCGATAAGCTAAAAGTTCATATCCTCACGGCCGATACGTTTGGAAAGGCCCGGTCCGGTCTTGAAGGCATTGAGTGCGAACTTTCAATTCTTGCTCCGGATGCCCAGGATATCGGCAAACTCGAATATGTAAAGAAACTGGGTGCTGAAAATGTCGTAGCTGTGGGCAACGGGCGCAATGATCATCTTATGTTAAAAGAAGCGGCGCTAGGTATTGCCGTGATACTGGAAGAGGGTGCATCACGGGATACGCTGTTAGCTGCCGACGTCGTTTGCAGCCGTATCGTGTCGGCGCTGGAGCTTCTAAGAAACCCCTTTAAGGCTGACCGCAACACTTCGTTCCTGAACATGAATTAGGCATGGGGCATGGTGCATGGAGTCTTTTTGTGAGAATCGCTGGATTTTATACCGCTTTTCATAACAATGTTCCGAATTACGGAATTGCGGTATAAACGCTTGCACGATTGTACGGTTGTAGAAAAAAAACGTTTGAATACCGGAACGTTTTTTTGACAACCACTATAGAGCCAATTAAAACATGAACAAAGTAAGTGTAGAGGAGGAACGATGGCACAGGAAATATTTCAGGTTGATGCGTTTACTGCTAAACCGTTTGCCGGCAATCCGGCAGCGGTTTGCCTACTGGCGGAGGCTGCCGATGAAAAATGGATGCAGCATCTGGCCAATGAAATGAATTTTTGCTAAGCTCCCTTTCCGGACGAGGTTTTATTATCACCAGCCGCGCGGATTCAAGCAAGTATGATTTTATTTCTCGTTTCTTTGCACCGGCAGCCGGCATTAATGAGGATCCGGTTACCGGATCGGCGCACTGCTGTTTGGGGCCATATTGGGCAAAAAAACTCGGTAAAAAAGAGCTAACCGGGTATCAGGCATCCGCCAGAGGGGGCGTGGTAAAGGTGCAGGTCGGCGATGATCGTGTCTATCTCGGGGGACAGGCGGTAACGGTGATGCGGGGAACCATTCTTTAATCCATTCAATACTTCAAATTTTCACTTTATAAATGCCAAGCTGCAACGTTCGTTCTTCATATTTTGGGGCAGGTAATTTATATCAGATTACCAGATGATATCTACAATAATTAGCTATTGTGAATGTATAGCAGATATCCGTAGTATTCTCACTCTGGTGTTGCATTAAGTTTGATCATTGCATCGAATATGGGCAGCCTTTTTCGGGTAAACTTACCAATCCATTTGTCGTAAATTTCAAGTATCTTTCTTGATCGGTAAAGTTCAGATATCACGCGATCTGCAACAAGACGAAAATCTGCATCATTTCGTCTTACGGCTACCGGCTCCGATCAGCTCACCGGGTGCCAGTTGTGCAACCGCCAGATGCTTTGCTAAGGCGTTACCGGCATCGCAAAGCGCAACGTGCGCTGCCAACTTATTACGGCTGCCGCCCACGTCATCGATAACAGTTTGATAAATTTTCTACGATTCATGATCTACTCCTCCTTACTATTTAGCTCTCCTTGTTGAGGGTTAAGGATTTAGAGTTCTGGGTTCAAATGTTCAGGTTTCAGTGTTTACGCTTTTGCTCCCTGACACCTGAAACCTTTAATCGTCTTTTATAGTGTTTTTCAGAATAACGTTCCGATTGAAGCGGTTTGTTGAATTTGGTCAGGGTTATTGATGACATCCAATATTGCCTGGTCGAGTCGATCAATGAGTTGATCGACATTTTTGCAAACATAGTTGTTAAACCACCTGGCTTTCATGGTCAGCCAAATTCGCTCAATTGGATTGAGGTCTGGCGAATATGGCGGTAGATACATTGGCTCCCATCGATGCCAATTCGTTGATTTACGTTTATGCCATGAGGCATTATCGACAATCAAAATGTTGCGCGCTCTTTGAAAATCAATAAACCGTGAAGCTTCATCTAAGAATGCTTGAAATGTATCAGAATCTGAATGCGAAGCTTCAATAGCAAAGAATTCGCCGCTGCGTGGGCAAACCATGCCCATGACGTTCATGCGAATGTGGTCACCATTTTTTGTGACGCGTGTTTTGTTGCCTTTTCGATCCCATCGTCGCCTGGGGCGCGGATCTCCTTCAAAGCCCGATTCGTCTGCAAACCAGATGTCGATGTGTTCGTCGAGCCACAGTTTTTCTAGTTTTTGTAAAAATTGCTCTCTTAAAGCCTCGTCCTGACGGTCTGGCCATGGTTGCGGCACTTTCAGAGCAAAGCCTTGACGATGAAAAAATCGAACCACGGTCTCATAACTGCAGTCGATTTGATAAGCGTCACAGATGTAGCCATGGAAAGCTTTTGCAGTCCAAAACGTTCGCCCCGCTTTTTCTGGATGATCAACCAGCGCGGCAAGCTCGGGAGCCTCAGATCCGCTAATAATCGCAGTTCTACCGGGCCGTTTTTTTACAATAAGGCCATCGACACCGGCAAGGTTGAAAAGATTGATCCACTTTCTCAGCGCACGATCCGTTACAATAAGCGCGTTACAGACAAGTTCTCTTTTAGCTCCTGCAAGAAGCATTTGAATCGCGGCACATCGCGTCGCGGTTTGACTAGATCCTATCCGGGCGACGCCTTTTAATTCTTGGATCGTCGCATTCTGCGGATTAGCAGTGAGTAACGCGCGTGCCATAAATCATTGTATGGCACATTGTTCCGAAAAAGTCTAGATTTTTTTATAATTATTTCAATGGGTTGTGTTTAGTACAAAAATACAATAATTAGTGAAAAATTCTTTGCACGGTGTTTATACAGAATGGGTTGACCATATATTCTCGCGGTAGCGGAAAAAACCTCCAAAAAGGACTGAAAAAGGAGGGGGGGAATGAATGTGGAATTGGGAATGCGGAAGGCGGAATCTTTTGATTTTGGCCCGCCCTGGCGCGACGGCTTCAATTTATTAGCACCGAAAGGAAGGAAAAAGGAGTTGGAGCTAATATAGACAATCTTCATAAAGCAGGTCTGGGCCAGGGATTTGGGATTGTGGATTGCGGAATGTTTAATCAGAAAGCAGAGAAAAGAGCGCATAGCGTGATGGAGGAGTGGAAGGCGCGGAGATGTAGAATTGGGAATTCGAAATGCGGCATGCGAAGAGCTACATTCGGCCTGAGCTCATGTCGAAGGCGGAATAAGAAGGGAGTGAGGAGCACCAGAGTGCCCATGCAGGACCTTGATAAAGCACTTGAGAAGCATCGAGGTGGCAGGCAATTAGAAATTTGAATGGATCAAGGCGCTAGATTTAATATTTTAGCATCAGGGGACATTATCAGATTTTGAAAGGGATTTCTTAAGCGATTTTATACAAAAATTATTCAAGCTGTTTCCGGTTTGCATGGCACGAATCGCCAGAGCTTGATGTAACTCACTGCCAAGGCGTAGCTGGAACTTTCCAGAATATTTCTTACCTGTTGTTGGCGGTGGAAGAGGCCTGCCGTCTTTAGCGTAAATCTCAATCCATTCATCAACAATTTGACAAAGTTTTCGATAAACTTTTTCTTCATTGTCACCATGACAACATTTGCCAATCCAGCCTGGCACAGAACCAATATAACATTGGTCTTCTTCAGACCATTCGACGATTTTTAAATAACGGTCCCGCTCTTTCATTTTTGCGACTCCTTAATTTTTTTTACCACTTCTTTTCTCCTGCTAATGCTTTGCATCGTCTCCAAGCTGGCCGGAAATAGTGAGTGCAATGCCCTTCGGATGGATGAAATTCCTATGGCTGCCTTTACCGCCCCGATTTATGAATCCAGCTTGCTCAAGCTCTTTGATTAGTTGTCCTATTTTTCTGGGCACGCGTTTATAGTATTACTTTGATACCACATTGTCAACTGTATCATCATTTGATCAGTGAAAACATCAAAGCTCTCAAGGAATACGGTAAATATATTGGTAACGTTCAAAAGTGTGGGCATGAAATAAATCTTGCAAAAAAATCACGGTCTCCTTCATAGTTTATATTGGCCAACATAAACAACATTGAAGGGAGACCGTGATGGAACAACAGATTCATATTACACTTTGGTTTCATCTTGCAACAGGAAAAGTCAATTTAAACGAGATTGTATATCGGTTGCAGGAACTTAAGAACCCTTTAATGTTGCTTGTTTTGGAAAAGATCCTTCTAAACTACGATGATCTGATTGCACAGCATTTAAGCCATCACGGAGGCGTAATTCCCCCCAGCAAAAGACGTAAAGGTCTTGGACGTCATGTCAGAAAAAAAGATCCTAAAGGTCGATATTGCCATGGTCGAAGGATAAAAAAACGCGGCTATCGCAGTCATCCAAGAAGATTTTCAACAGTTTTCGGCAACCTGGATCTACCCATTCGTGTGGCAGAATGTTGTACCTGCGGCGCCCGCTACTCGCCGCTGTTGAGTGCGTTAAAAGTTTCTCCATACGTTCGCAAAGAGGCCAATTTGGAACATCAGGTCATCGAAGCGGTTATCGACACCAATTACCGCCGGTTAATTGAGGGGCATTCAATTGATATCTCTCTTGGCGGTGTTCACAATGTTGTGGTCGGCAGCGATATCGATCAACAGGAAGAAGTACCCATTGATCTTGATAATCTTTCGGCAATCATGGCAGACGGAACAGGTGTTAAACAGCAAAAGGGTAAAAAGGGTGAACTACGAGCTGTAATCGGCGTTACGACTGACGGAAAAGTGGAACCATTGGGTACTTTTGCCAACACCAAATGGGATCAAATCGAGCGCGTTATCAAAGAACGAATAAAACATACAAAAGCTTCCGGCATCCCATTTATATATGATGGGGAGCCGGGTCTTGATAATTTTTTATCCGAAGTAACCGAAACTCAACGATGCACCTGGCATGGGCCTCGTGGGCTATACCATTCCCTTTGGGAAGATGGTCTCAAGAAAAAAGACACTCAGCCGCAAATTGATAAACTCAAGCATCTCATCGGCATAGAACTTCCGCAAACAGACTATGAGCTTTTAAAAAAAGAAGATAAACAAACGGTCCAAAAGCAATATGAATCAAGCAAAGCCGAGATCAAGGACCTGATAAATATTTTCAAAGAAAAAGGATACCATCACGGTGCCGCATATTTGGAAAATCTCACACAGCGCCTTTTTACCCATGTTGAAATATGGTTGAGAACCGGAGTGATCGCACCGAAAACGACTTCTCTTCTGGAAAGGATATTTCGAGAAATCGGCCGCAGAATAAAGCGCATTGCCTGGGGCTGGTCTGATTCTGCGGTATCGAAATTATCCAAAATGATCATCCTGAAAAAATACTCAAAGGAAAAATGGGAACAATACTGGAAACAGAAACTTGGTATAGAAGGCAATTTCAGCATCCAAATTTCTCAGGTTGAAATCTGTCCGTGCCCACACTTTTGAACGTTACCAATGAGTTACATCAAATCCTTGTAGTATATCCTTATCTTTTACAAAATGTTTTTAGATTGCAAATGAGTTAATATAATCATACTCCAAAAACTGACCCGGAATTTCTGCTATGTTTAATGTAAAAGTAGTGTCATGAAAAGAATCCTTTTAATCGGCAATTCATCCATGCTCGGACGCCGAATCATTTCAAAACTGTCGGTTAATAACCAGATATTTACAACCGGTCGAAATGATAGAGCTGATGTGTTCTTTGACCTTGAGCATGGTGTATCGGATCTGCCTCCTGATCTGCAATGTTCAGTTATAGTACACTGCGCCGCCAGTTTTGGGGATGATACCCTGGAAGGAGCAATTAAAAATGAACTTATCAATGGCCTTGGCGCTTATCATGTGGCCAAACTGGCTGTACAGGTTAAATGTGAACAGTTGATCACCATTTCGAGTATCTCGGTATATAATCACCCGGAAAACGAATATTTTGGCTCATACAGTCTTTCTAAACTTCATGGTGAAGATATTTTAAGTCATTATTGTGGTATCTCAAACATACAATTCTTATCTTTACGATTGTCACAGATGTACGATGAAACAGGAGAAGCGCGTCGGCACCAACCCATGTTTTACCAAATTGTAGAGAAAGCCATGCACGGCGAGAACATTGTGTTTTACGGAAAAAAAAATCCCCTGCGCAATTTTATTTATGTAGGTGATGTAGTAACAATAATTGAGCAGTCAATCAGTAAAAGAATCGGTAGTATTTTCCCGGTCGTTTTTCCGGAATCCTATACGCTGACTCAGATTTCTGAGATTGCCTATGATGTTTTTCAAAAAGCGGGCAGGATATCGTTTCTCGAGGAAAAAAACGATATTAAGAGTATTTATATTCCGCCGATTTCGAAACTTTTCGCTCTAATCGGATACACTCCAGATACTGATTTACGTAATGGTATTTCCTTGATTCGAAAAAGTTATGAAACCGGCTGCTTCAAGTAAAACTCTATGAAAAAATCTCAATACTCGATACTGGTCACAGGTGTCGGCGCTATCATTGGGTATGGCATTATTAGGTCCTTGCGTAAGTCTGGCTATAATTTGGTTATTATTGGCATGGACATATTTGCTGACGCAGTGGGCAGGCATTGGTGTGATTATTTTGAGCAGACTGTAAGAACGGATGATGCTGAGTATTTGGCTTTTCTTTGCTCTATAATTGAAAAGTATAAAGTCGATCTGGTTATACCTGGAATAGAACAAGATGTTAGTAAAATGAACAAAGAAAGGAAGCGTTTGAAACGCCTTTCGACGAAATTTGTCTTAAACAACCCTGGGTTGATTACAATTTCTAATGATAAATGGCTTATGCATCAGAAACTAACTGAGACCGGCCAGCCGTGTATAAAGACTTATATTGATGGTTCATATGAGGAAGTTGTACAAGAAATTGGTGTGCCAATGCTTTTGAAACCCAGAAGTTCCTATGCCTCCAAGGGTATTCTTCAAATACATTCACCAGAGGATTTTGATTATTGGAAGGCTAAGTTGGGTGAAAACTTTATGGTTCAAGAGCTTATCGGATCTGACAAGAATGAGTATACCGCCTCAGTTTTTGGTTATAGTGATGGTGCTTGTTCAGATATTATTGCTTTTAAAAGAACTCTTAGTGGTGAAGGCGCCACAGCTAAGGCAGTAGTTGTTGACGAGTTATCGTTGTCTAAAAGTATTAGGGCAATGGTGAGCATATTTAAACCCCAGGGACCTACCAACTTTCAGTATAGGCTTCACCACGATCGCTTTTTGCTCGTGGAAATAAATCCTCGAATTTCGGCCTCTACCTCCCTAAAAACGGCTTTCGGATTCAATGAGGCTAAAATGTGTATAGAGTATTACCTTGAAGCAAAAAACCCTAAGGTTGACTTGCTTAGAAAGGGACGCGCAGAACGTTACATCGAGGACTATGTGACATATGATTGCAATAATAGCTGACATCCACGGCAATTTTCCTGCTTTAGTATCGGTAATGAATGAGATTGACCGATTAGAATGCAAGCAAATTTATTCATTGGGTGATGTGGCTGGATATTATTGCATGATTAATGAATGTATCGATTTGCTGCGTAAGCGCAGTATAACTCATCTGCTTGGAAACCATGATTATTACCTATCTCAAGGTCTCCCATGTCCACGGTCAGGTGCGGCAACAATTTGTCTATACCACCAGCGGAAAGTAGTGTCAAAAGAGAACCTGAGCTGGTTAGATCAATCAAAAAAATCGATTTTTTACAACAACATATCTATGGTTCACGGAGGGTGGAACGATCCAATAGATGAATATCTTTATGAAATTGAGGAGCACTACTTCAATGATTTAGCGGGGGAAATCTTTTTGTCTGCACATACGCATGTACAGAAATTGTTCCATTTTTCAGAAAAAATATACTGTAATCCAGGCTCTGTTGGACAACCGAGAGATGAGGATAATAGAGCTGCTTATGCTGTGATTACAGATGATCAGATTTCTTTAAAGCGTGTTGAATACGATATCGACGAAATCGCTTTTCGAATGAAAAAGGTTGGTTTTAACCCATATTTCTATTCGAACCTATTCCATGGCATAAAAATTGGAAGTAAGCCTTCGAATGTAGTTGAAAATAAAAACCTCGAGTTTTAGGGGTATTTTCAAGCTCTGATTAAAAATAAAATGTCAAATAACAAACGACACCCATCACCATTTCTACCTCCACAACGGCCATAATACAGTCGAAATGTGATGGGTTTAGCAATGGTGAAAAAAAACTAAATATTTATAGGGTTAACACAGGTGAATCATTTATTGATTTTTTGTTCAGTATTATTGACAACATACGCTCAAGTAATAATTAAGTGGCGAATGAGCAACAATACCGTACTAACATCCGGGGCTGTAGAAAAATTAATTTTTCTTCTATCCATGCTATTTGACCCCTGGGTGTTGTCTGCCATCATTGGCGCCTTTATTGGGGGGCTGGCCTGGATGGCTGCCATGACCAAATTTGAACTGAGCTATGCATATCCGTTTGTCAGTCTTTCTTTTGTGCTGGTACTGATGATGAGTAATATTTTTTTCAATGAACCTCTGACGCCTTATAAAGTTATAGGTGTGATTCTGATCATTGCAGGAGTTATTGTTGGAAGTCAAAAATGAAAATTTGTATTAGTTGCGGACACCGATTTGAGGCGAAAACATGGCAATGTTCCAAGTGTGGCTATCAGCCTGAAATGCGTGATACATACCCGTTTTTTGCACCACAGCTTATCGATACCTATGGCGGGTTTGATGCCTGTTTTTTTCATGATCTGGCCAAAATAGAGAACGGAAATTTTTGGTTTGAGTCCCGCAACCGGTTGTTAATCTGGGCATTGAAGCGTAACTTCCCGGAGGCCCGCAATTTTCTGGAGATCGGGTGCGGAACCGGTTTTGTCTTATCCGGTATTAGACATGAATCCCCCGAGCTTGTATTATATGGTTGTGATATGTTCGCAGAAGGGCTGACATACGCAAACCAACGCATACCGCAGGCCACACTCTTTCAAATGGATGCTCGCAATATCCCCTATGAAAATGAGTTCGATGTGATTGGAGCTTTTGATGTGCTGGAACATATCAAAGAGGACCAGGAAGTCCTCATGCAAATGAACCGGGCTGTCATGCCAGGCGGCGGAATTATTTTGTCAGTTCCGCAACATCCTTTTTTGTGGAGTCGAGCAGATGATTACGGCCACCATATACGTCGCTATACGGCAAAGGATTTGAAGGTCAAGGTAGAGGCCGCGGGATTTGAAGTGTTGAAAATGACCTCTTTTATATCACTTTTGTTCCCGCTGATGTTGGTATCACGTTTGAAAGATAAGCACTCCGGTGAGGCATATGACCCTGAAGCTGAAGTAAAAGTGAATCGTTTCATGAATACGCTATTTAAAAAAATCCTTGATTTTGAACGTTGGATCATATAATTGGGTTTGTTATTTCCGATCGGGGGCTCTTTACTCCTGGTTGCTCGTAAGGCGTCTAAATAAATTGCGACAAAATTTTTTCTCTGGCATGTGCAAAATTTTAAATTTCCCGACAGTATATAATTTATTTTCAAGAATAATCTCTCGCAACGCACGCGCGATATATGTGGAAAGATATATTCGGCCAAAAGAAAGCGATAAAATTTTAGATATCGGTTGCGGGACTGGTGATATTCTGTTGCACTTGCCACGCGTTGCGTATGTCGGCCTGGATATGAATCAAGCCTATATCGAGCATGCGAAGAAACGTTTTGCAAACCAGGGTATTTTTCTGACGACCCAAATTGACAGAGAGATGATCAGAGAATATTCATTATCTGATTTCGACATCGCCTTGGCAACCGGGGTGGTGCATCATTTAAATGATGATGAAGCCACAACGCTTTTTGAGGTTGCCAGAGCCGCACTCAAACCAGGGGGCAGACTGATTACGCTGGATGG
>PVMK01177379.1_pt1 | contig 42442 bp, 35 predicted proteins | sample 1853481 | NCBI WGS metagenome assembly PVMK01 (sample SAMN08533507, study PRJNA380276) | Marine sediment metagenome, whole genome shotgun sequencing project.
GGAGGTTATTGGCACTTTAGGCCAATACGACAGCGGTTTTGGAGGTAAAATTTACCTGGTGCAATCGGAAGAGGACGTTGAACAACTAAAAGTAAAGAATCCGGCAGCCCTGGGATACGTCACCCAAACCACCCTATCGGTATTTGATACCGAAAATATTATTCAAGCCCTGAGGAAGCGTTTCCCTAATATCATGGGACCCAAAAGTGATGATATCTGTTATGCCACCCAAAACCGTCAGCAAGCGGTGGTGCAATTAGCAGAGGAAGTAGATGTCTTACTGGTAGTAGGCAACGAGAACAGTTCAAATTCTAATCGATTGAGAGAGGTTGGGGAGCAGTATGGGGTTAAATCTTACCTTATCCCAGGACCAGATGACATCGATCCTGACTGGCTTTCAAAAGACTGCCAAATTGGGGTTACTGCAGGCGCATCAGCTCCGGAGGTACTGGTAAACGGAGTGCTTGATCGGCTGAGGGAGTTGGGTGCAACAGTAGTTTCTGAGATGCTGAGTGAGGACGAAAAGATCACTTTTCCCCTGCCAAAGCAACTGAGGCCAAAAGTTAAAATTGATAAGTGATTACCCTCAATGAGCGTACCTTTAAGACAGCAGATAACTGTAGCCAAATACATCATTGGTCAGAAACTCAAAGGAAACAAGCGTTATCCTTTGGTACTGATGCTGGAACCACTATTCCAATGTAATCTAGCCTGTGCAGGTTGTGGGAAAATAGCCTATCCAGACCACATCCTAAAGCAACGTATGACCGTACAAGATGCCTTAAATGCGGTAGACGAATGCGGAGCTCCTATGGTTTCTATTCCAGGGGGAGAACCACTGATTCATAAGGAAATGCCCCAGCTTGTACAAGGACTTATTGAGCGGGAAAAGTATATTTATCTCTGTACCAATGCCATTCTGTTAAAACGAAAAATCGATGACTATACCCCTTCCCCATTTTTGACCTTTTCAATTCATCTGGACGGCAACCGGGAGCGGCATGATGAATCGGTATGCAAAGAGGGGATATTTGACATAGCGGATGAGGCCATCAAACTAGCGGTGGGAAAAGGATTCAGAGTAACGGTAAACTGCACCTTGTTCCAGGGTGAAGATCCGGACCAGGTGGCGAAGTTTTTTGACTACGCCATGACACTGGGCATCGAGGGAATTACTATTTCTCCCGGTTACAGTTACGAAAAAGCCCCGCAGCAAGATGTTTTCCTTCCCCGAAAGAAAAGTAAAGAGCTTTTCAGGGAAATATTCAAAAGACAAAATGGCCACAAGCCAAAGTGGGACTTCAACCAATCAGATTTGTTTCTGGACTTCCTGGCGGGTAATCAAACCTACAGTTGCACCCCCTGGAGTAATCCGACCTACAACATATTTGGATGGCAAAAACCCTGCTATCTGCTGGACAAAGAGGGATTTGCGAAAACCTTTAAGGAATTAATGGAAGAAACCAATTGGGAAAAATATGGTACCGGTAAAAACCCCAAGTGTGACAATTGTATGGCCCATTGTGGCTATGAAGGTACCGCTGTGGATGATACATTTGCTCATCCTTTTAAAGCCCTGGAAGTCCACCTGAGAGGTCCAAAAACCGAAGGTGCCATGGCTGCAGAGTTGCCCATTACTTATGAAGAGTAACTAATGGTGTTACGAGCGGTTGCCACGGAACTTCGTTCGCAAATAACAAGCACCAAATACCAATTTAATTCCCATTAGTTTTATCCAGCACGACATCATGTTTGAGAATCTCTGGGACAATGAGGAATTTCAGACTATTGTAAGACGCGACCAGGAAGAAAAAGCAGCCGCTAGGGCACAATTAAGGGAGATGGAAGAGCATGGGGAGCTGGATAATCTCTAAATCTTAGGATCTCTGGAGTCTGACACTGGGATGCATAGCTACCAATTGATAGTTCAATTTTTAAAAGTTACTCAAGGGGATAGACCCTTATGAAATCATATTCACATCGAATGTTTGTGCCCTATCTGCAGCAAACCGGTCCATCCTGTTCTTGCGCATGTTTATTAATTCAGGAGTGTATCTCAATGTTTAAATAAATACATGAATAATGTCAACCATCTATTGACAGTTTACGTTAAATACAATATATTTAAATCGTGATCAAAAACATCAAGCATCGCAAACTCAAAAAATTCTTTGAAAAAGGAGATGCCAGCGGGTTGCCAGCTCAATATATTAATAAAATACGATTGGTATTAGCGATACTCGATACAGTAACCTCTATTGAAAAGATCAATATTCCGGGGGGCCGGTTGCACCGTTTAGCAGGGGATAGGAAAGGATGTTGGTCATTGATTATTAGTCGGAATTGGAGAATTACTTTCCGGTTTGAAAACGGTGATGTTTTTGATGTGGATTTTGAAGATTATCATTAAAATATATAGTTATGAAGTCTAAAATGTTTAATCCCCCACATCCGGGCGAAGTTTTAAAAGGGTTGTATCTGGATGAATTGGAGTTTACCATTACTGAAACGGCCAAAGCTTTGGGAATCAGCCGGCAAAGTCTGTCCGAGATCGTGAATAAACATAATAGGGTAAGTCCTGTGATGGCTTTGCGCTTAGCAAAGGCTTTCAATACCGAAGCTGAGATGTGGCTGAATATGCAAAAAAATTATGATTTATGGCAGGCAGAAAAAAAAGTAAGAAAACATTGAAAACGGTGCGAGTAATTTATAAGGCAACAGGTTAATGAAATGATCCGTCGTAACCAGAATGGTCAGTAGCCGTAATGATTAATAAACCTCTTCCAGTGGCCTTTTATTAACTCAATTTCAGCCGGATCCTGGTGATATTGGTTTTTTGTATAACCCCTGATACCATCCAGATACTTTTCAAAATATGGCTCAGCCTCTTGGTAATTGGAAAGACCTAATCGGTGGTACACTTTTGTAAGCTCCATTAATGGTTTTTCCTCCAAGTCCTCGTATTTGATTTCAATAAATTCCTTTTCTGGCAATTGTGACAGATCTCTGATCACGGTTTCCATCATTCTACTATAGGTATTAAAAATTATGGCATCTACATCAACATGCTGGTAATCCTGAAATGAAAGAGCCGGCAACAGCTTTTGGAAGTAATTTCTCATAGATGGAAACACCCGGTAGGGATTGCGATAAATGTGAATGAACTTGGCCCCGGGCCACATGGCCCGAAGTAAAGGGATGCGGGCAGTGTAGACTGGATTCCTTATCAAAAGTTGCCGCTGCCCTTGATCCAGGTAAACCTTTCTGAGGTAAAGGTCAGAAGCCTTTTTCCATTGTTCAATTTCTTTCTCCGAACAATGATCAAAAAACACTCCTTTTGAAAAGTTATTAGAAAATTTCCTTGGAAAATACAGTCCGTGTAAAAAGGAAATGGGAACCATATTGGCCAGCCCGAATTCGTCTTCCTGTGGGGAATGAGCATTCACTGTTACCCTGTCGATCAATCTGTCTGTGGGAATTGATCTTTCCAACCAGGGTCTTAACCATCTGCCGATTAACAGCAGGTCATGGGGGATCCCGGTGGCAACAGGGGTAACAAAACCAAACTCAGGAGATTGACTTAATAAATTGCAAATATGGGTGGTTCCGCTGCGCCAGTGTCCCACAATGAAGATTGGAGGCTTCATATCCAATGCCTTAAGTTTATTATGGTAGGCAATTTTTTCTATCAATGACAGCGGTAGTCGCGCAGTTGCGGAGAACAAAGCTGCCAGTAGTTGCGGTGAATACTTCCAGGATACTCCGCCGTTAGTCCATATCAGTTGCACCAAGTTGGATAAACTGCTGCCAAAAAGGGGATGAGAGAAGGGTCGCTTGGCCACAGATTTGGCGTTCATTCGGCTAACGTAATTTGTTATGTCATAAAATAAAGGGATTTATTGAGGAAAAGCATGCTTTATTACTTTTCCCTTGGAAAATCCTGTCTATATTCCAAAAATTGTCGAAAAGAAGATTTGCTATGAGTGTACAAGGCTGGTCACTGGTAACCGGAGGACTGGGGTTTATAGGCCGACATCTGGTAAAGGCTTTAATCAATAGAGGTAAACCGGTCAGGGTATTGGACATCAATCCAAACACCGAACCCTTTGCTGGTAAGGTGGATATTTGGCAAGGATCGATTCTTGATCGAAGCCTGATAAAGCAGGTGCTTGAAGGGGTTACGGATGTATATCATTTGGCGGCCATTCCACACCTCTGGTCCCTAAACACCAATGATTTTTTCGAGGTTAATTTTGGGGGCACCGAAATCCTATTGGACCAGGTAAAGAAATTTCCTATAAACAAGTTCGTCTATACCTCTAGTGAAACCGTATTGCGAGGATGGCGGCAAAAAAGCAACGAACCTATTGATGAAACCCAGCCCTTGCCGCTTCCCGAAGAACTGCCAGGACCTTATAGCCGGTCTAAGCTGCTTGCGGAAAAAGCCGTGCAGCAGGCAGTGCTGGAGGGAGTGCCTGCGGTAACCGTCTACCCCACCATTCCCATAGGGGCTGGCGATGTCAACCTGACTCCACCTACCCGCATGATCCGGGATTTTTTAAACGGAAAGAACCTGGCCTATTTGGAATGCAACTTAAATCTTATTCCGGTGCAGGCAGTGGCGGAGGGGCATATATTGGCCGCAGAAATGGGGAAAGTCGGGGAGCGATACATACTAGGGCAAGAGAATATGAAACTGAGTGAATTGCTGCAGATGATAGAAAATCAATTGGGACGAAAAATGCCCAAGAGAAAGGTCCCATACTCAGTAGCGATTTTCACTGCCCGTGTCATGGAACTTGCGGCCAAATTTAGCCACAAGATGCCTCCAGCCTCGGTGGAAGGTGTGCGGCTTGCCGGTGCCAATATGGTGTTTGATTGCAGTAAGGCTAGAAAAGAACTGGCGCTGCCACAGTATTCAATTTCACAAGCGCTGGCTGAGATGGTGGAATGGCTTGAACAAAATGGACATCTTGATTAATCTTCCCGTTTATTATTAATCCTCCTTTCATTACAAATTTGATCCTTGTCAACTCGGAGATGTCCTCAAGAGGATTTCCATTAGTGGCGATAATATCTGCAAACTTTCCTGCCTCAATGGTACCGATTTCATTTTCCTCAGCATTCACCTTGGTAGCTCACAAATAGGTAGGATCTTTTTCATCAAATTGGCATGTTTGAGAACTAGAGGTTTAGCAAACTAACTCATCGGAGGATTGTGAACTTTCGCTGGTAGGTGCCAAAATTTCCATGTTTAATGATAAGTATATGAACACCATTTTTGATCCCGCTGAGATCCAGTATAAGATTTGTTTGTGATGACTTGAGCTTATATACTGTTTTACCGTTAGTATCCACTATCAGGTATTCTCTTGGTTTCTCAAAAAATTCTTGATCACCAGACTCTTGGGATGAATAGCTAATATTGATCTTGTGCAAAGCGGGGTTGGGAAAGATATTTATGGTCGGACAGTCCATGCAATCATTCGGAATGACCGTTACAAATTTGTATTTTTCATTGCTCTCACCACAAAATCTTTTATTGGGATTTTTGCAGGTAACAGATAAATGTCGATTGCGTCTGTATGTTGGAGAGACTCCTTATCTTCAAATATTCCGATTAGTGTAATTTCCAGTATACCCGGATATGCGTTAGCATCAGTGTAAATATCAGTAAACCAATTTCTTGCGCCGTCAAGTTCAAAATAAAATCCATATTGATTAAAGGATGCATTGAGATTTGTCATAACCTCGGTATCGATAGATGAAGTATATCCGTTCCATCCATTTTTGGTTCCTATTACTCTATGGAGATAAATATTAATCCAATAAATTTTGCAGGGTTGTATTGTTTGCCGTCCTTTGTAAGATTCTGTTCTTTGCTTATTAATTGAGGGATTGGATAGACAAAAGCTTTGGCTCCTGGCCAATTTTGATGTTGACAATACAATTATTATTATCCAAAGTATTTGCAGAAATTTCATTTATTGTTTCTAGAACTGCTAATTAAAAGATAGATATTTAGACTTTTAAAATCAAATTTCAATTGGAGCATTCCAATTCTAACCTTATGTAAATTCTGTGGCAATGAGGGCAAGATTATTCCCGATTTAGAATACTTTTTGCTTTTAGTTAACTTACTATTTGTATTTAGATCACCTGGAAGTAACCCAATGCCAGATCGACCAAATCCATAATTAAAATGAAATTGAGCATCTCGATAGCCCTATTGGCAATTCTTACCAGTCTTGCCGTTTGGTCTCAGTCCAGCATTGATAGTACCAAAATTATTAAGGTGCTCTCATTTAATATCCTTCACGGAGCTACTACTAAAGGTGATTTTGATTTAGATCTAATTGCCAAAGTGATAATTGATGCCGATCCGGATTTAGTGGCTTTGCAGGAGGTCGACTTTAAGACCAATCGAGCTAAAAAGTTTGATTTGGTAACTGAGCTGGGATGGAGAGCGAAAATGGTACCCATTTTTTTTGGAAAAGCCATGAACTATGATGGTGGAGAGTATGGCGAAGGAGTACTATCCAAATACACCTTGCTCCAAAGCAGGAATGTTGCACTGCCTTTTAGTCCTGGAAATGAACCCCGAGCGGCTTTAGAAATAGTAACAATATTGCCCTCAGGTGACACCATAGCCTTTGTAGGGACCCACCTGGATCATTTGAAAGACGAAAAAGATAGGGTAGCCCAGGTTAAAAAAATCAACCAAGTATTTTCTTTAAATAAATACCCCACCATTCTGGTAGGAGACCTAAACGCCATACCAGGGAGTACACCAATTAATATCCTCGAGGAAATGTGGTCTGCCTCTTATGATAAAATGAATCCAAAGCCTACATTCCCGTCGGATGGACCTACACGAAAAATTGATTATGTGATGTTTTATCCAAAAGATAACTGGAGGGTGCTTGAAACAGCAGTTATACAAGATTCCATCGCCTCAGATCATTGCGCATATCTTGTGACTATCGAGCTATTAGTAAAATGATAACATGCGCCAAGCACCGAGCACTATCAACCACCTCCTAATGCTTCCTTTTAGGCAAAAAAGCAGGCAGCATTACCAGTGTAGCCAGTAGTACCAATACCACCCCGAATTTATTACTAATAAAGTGTCTCAATCCCGTCAACTAGCTGCCATCATGCCTGCCCCCCATAGTCGGGTATACGGCGTTCACCTCTGGTCCGAACAATAGTTAGAAGATATATTCGTAATTCAGGACGGAATAGTTATTATAAAATAGGATAACCTGGTCTATATATCTATATTGTATTAGACAGGGCCAAAAAATCAAACAATAACTTGAGATTCCGGGGCCAAAGCTAACATTGTGTGTCCAATGTTCCAATCCCGCCAATTAGCGGCCATCATGTTTACCGACATCGTCGGCTACACAGCGTTGATGGGGGAAGATGAGCAGAAGGCATTTGAGCTGCTTAAGAAGAACCAACAGATTCAGAAACCACTCATAGAAAAATTCAACGGCAGGTGGCTCAAAGAGATCGGAGATGGCATCCTTGCCAGCTTCAATGCAGTCTTCGTCCTTTATATTTAAACCTGTATGAAAATAAAACCGGAAAAGATCAATGCATTAATCCTGGAGATTGAGAGCATACTGGGTGAAGTCAATAAAGTTGAGTTCGACTATGATCCCTTAATTAAACAGGTCCATCCTTCTTTTAGAAAGAGTGCGCAAAATCTAATTCATTACCGGGCTTTGCGAACTATAGACATAACCAGCTTACAAAAGAACCTTGGTGACCTCGGTCTTTCGAGAATAGCCAGAGCAGAAGCTCACGTGCTTGCCAGTTTACAAAACTGCAAGTATATTCTAAAGACTCTTATTGGAGAGAGGTCCTTCGATCCGGAAACCCGGAATATTTCCATTAAAAAAGCCCGGAAAGTATTAAATACTCATACTAAGAAACTACTTGGTTATCGATCGAAAGGCCGCCGGGTAAGGATTATGGTTACACTTCCCAGCGAAGCAGCCTATGATTATGAGCTGGTTCATAACCTACTTGAATCCGGAATGAACACGGTTAGAATTAATTGTGCACATGATGGCCCCACAGAATGGAAGATGATGATAGAAAACTTGTCAAAAGCTAAAGAGAAGTTGAAAAAGAACTGTCGCATATCAATGGACCTGGCTGGCCCAAAGATTAGAACAGGTTTGATTGAACCGGGCCCGCAAGTACGGAAATTTCGCCCGAAACGGAATCAATTTGGGCAAGTAATTGAGCCAGCCAGGATACTGCTGGTTACAGAATTGGACCAAGGCCGCAGTAACGAGCTTGCAGTGGACGAAAATTGGCTTGGATTATTAAGAAAGGGCGACAAAATTACTTCCAGGGATGCTAGACATAAACGAAGAACCTTCCTGGTCGAAGCCACCGAGCCAGAGAAAGCCCTGGCAACTTGCCAGAACACCAGTTATATCAAAACTGGCACAATTCTAACCGTAGCCGGATCTCAAAGGAGTTGTGAAGTCAGGGAATTACCAGCCCTGGAGCAAGCCTTGTCACTAAAACCAGGGGAAACGCTCAGAATCATAAAAAAGCAAATCCCCGGGAGACCAGCTCAATACACTGAGGAAGGAGTGATGATAAAGGCAGCATTTGTTTCCTGCACCTCCCAGGAGATTTTCGATTATGTGAAAAAAGGAGAAAGGATCCTGTTCGATGACGGCAAGATTGCCGGAGTTATTAGAATGGTCGACCAAAATGAAATCCAGGTAGAGATCGTCCATGCTAAAATTACCGGTTCATATCTCAAGGCTGATAAGGGGATTAATCTACCGGAAACTAATCTGATAATGGGGGGGCTAACCAAAAAAGACAGGGAAGACCTGAAGTTTATTGCTCAATATGCCGATGTAGTCAACTTTTCCTTTGTCAATTCACCTGACGATGTTAAAGAGTTGTTGTCTGATCTTGAAAGTCTTGGGGTACTAAATAAGCTGGGCATAATTTTAAAAATTGAAACTCAAAATGCATATAACAACCTTACAGATATTTTGCTGGAAGGAATGAAAAACTATCCTCTCGGGGTAATGATTGCCCGGGGAGACCTGGCCATTGAATCGGGGTGGGAGAATATGGCGAAAATTCAGCAGGAGATCCTCTCATTGTGCAATGCCGCTCACATTCCTGATGTTTGGGCCACTCAAGTGTTGGAAACCCTGGCGAAGAAGGGAGTTCCCTCACGATCCGAGATTACAGATGTGGCTACCGCCTTAAATGCTGAGTGTGTGATGCTGAACAAGGGCCCTTACATCTTAAAAGCTGTTGGTCTCTTGGATTATATTCTTAAGAGTTTGAATGAGTACCGGGATAAGAATGTGAAAATGTCACCTATAATGGAGCGGTTAACCTAATTTTTTCGGCAGGAAAGCCGGCAGTATTACTAGTGTAGCCAGTAGTACGAATACCACTCCAAAAGTAAGTAGCAGCCCCATGCTGGCGGTGCCCTGATGGGGAGAGAAAGCCAGGTTTCCAAAACTAAATAGGGTAGTCAGGGAACTGAATAAAATGGCCCTTGCAGTACTGGTCTGCAGCAGACTGCGACCGCTTTTGTCGGTTTTAGCCCGGTGAACAATATGGACCCCGTTGTCTACCCCTAAACCCAGTAATAGAGGCAGGGCGATAATGTTGGCAAAATTAAAATCAATATTCAACACCACCGTTAATGCCCCGGTAAAGACCCCAGCCAGGATCAGTGGTAACAAAATGAACATAGTGTCGCGAATATTTCGCAGATAAACCAGCAACAACACCGTAATGGCTATCAAGGCAAAGAGTATGGCCTGCTTGAAAGCCCGCACTACGGTATCGCCAGCAGCCTGTGTCACCACCAGATCACCAGTAGCTTCAGGAGCGACATCCCGCACTTGAGAAGAAAATTCCCGTAATTCCTGGCTGCTAATGATTCCGGCAGCCGGCATAACCTGTATTCTTAATATATCATCTGCTGATACCCAACGGTCTTTAAGATTTTTGGGTAAGGATTCAAAGGAAACCGTATCTGCGTCTAAGCTGGTTAGTAATCCGCTGATGGTATGGGGTAACGACATCAATAAACTTGATTGAAGATTCTCAATAAGTTGTTCTTTTCCTGATTGATCCAAGCTAATGAGGGTGTCTTGGAATTGAAGGAGGTGCTTACTGAATTTACTGACCATTAAATTTTTCGAATAAAATGGACTTGCAAGCAGGGCACCGAAATCCTCAATGGCTTTGATCTGTTGGTCTTGTGGTACCCGGTCAAAATGGAATGAGATCTTGGGCATTTTACTAAAAACCCCTTGCATTTTGTCAATTATTGCCAGTTTTGAGGTTTGATTCTTCGGAATAAAACTGTAAATGTTCAATACCCGGTCTACCGTGCTTAGCGGTTCTAAATCTTGTAGGTATGTCATCGATGCTGTACTGTCTCTGGCCAGAATATTAAGTGTCCAGGGGGTAAAATTTTGACTGGACATCAGTTCCCGGATAGTAGCCACGGATTCACTTTTTGGGTCTCTCAGATTAATGGGGTCATAGTCAAACTTAATTTTAGGCAGCAGCCATACTGCTACCAAAGCCAGAATAATGGTACCGATTCGAATTTGGGTGCGGTATTTCTCAATATACGGACCGCTTGGTTGATTTGCCGGATGAATCTTTTTACTGGACAGTGCCGAGAATTTCCAAATTAGACAAGGAAGAAGGGTAAGGGTAACCAACAGGCTGATGAACATACCGGTACCTGCTATTATTCCTAATTCCGAAACACCGGCAAAATCGGTAGGGACGAAAGCATAAAATCCTATAGAAGTAGACAGGGTGCTTAATACCAAAGCGGGTGCAATGTCTTTTATGCTAATGGTGATGGCTTCCCTGGAATCAAGTTTTTCCTGCCCCAATTCGCGATAACGGAGACAAATATGTATGGCATAATCCACGCCCAGACCGATATAAAGCACGGCAAAAGCCACCGAGATCATATTCAGTTGACCCACCGCCCAGGTGCTGAAGGCGGCTGTCATAATCAAACCAACTATCAGGGTGAGCAGGGTAGCGGCAATTAGTCTAAAAGACCTGAGGCCTAACCAAAGCACCAGACTTACCATTATCAACGCCAATATGCTGGCTTGTATGGTGCCGTCCATGACACTTCCCATTTCTTCATAGGTCATGGCTTTTTTCCCGGTTATCCGAACGGTTACCACACCAGTTCGATAAGAACTAACAATCCGTTTTGCCTCTTCGATGGCGGGCTTTACCGGACGCAGTTTACTGTAATCCAATACAGGCTTTACCTGAATAAAGCTATAACCTGCATCATAGGAATCAGTAACATCGCCCATCAAGTTTTGCCAGGACATCTGGGTTATTCGCCCCTCCATAGTGGCCACCAGTATACTATCCATTTCACCAAAGAGCGGGGTCATCCCTTCAAGTTGCTGCCCCGAACTAAACCTTACCATCAATCCCAAAAATGAAAACAGTCCCTTCAAGCTATAATGCTCATTAATGAAAGAAATCATTGGTCTGGCCTTGATTACCTTCTCCGATAAACCCGCTAGTGTGGTGCTGTCTAGATATAGCAGTTGGTTCTTCTTGAAGAATTCCTCGCCGGTGGGTTGATACACCGATTCAAAGAGCTCGGGTTGTTTTTTTAGATCCCCGGAGATAGAATCTGCTACACTGAGCACCAGTTCAGGGACCGGACCAGAAACCACTATTACAAAGTTGTCTTCGGTTAAAGGAAAGACCTCTTTGTAATGATCTCTTATTTGTCTGAATGGTAGATTTTGATCAAACATCTCAGAGGTATTACTATTGATTCTCAGGTTCTGTGCGGTGTAAAAAAACCCCAAAACCGCTACCAGCAGATAGGCCATGATCACCAACCAAGCGTATTTAAAAATTAAGTTGGAGAATTTCTTTGCCAGATCGGTGGAGATCCTAATCATACGGCAGGCAAATGGACATTGACATAGGGTTTAGACCTTTCCCAATTTAACAAAGAAATGAATAAGGTTTCCAGGGAAAAAGATTATTGACTAATTTAATCGGCATGGGTAAGAAGGGTATTTATTGGTTCCTGTTGAGCACGGGCTTGCTGCTGGTTATTTTAAGTGTCTACACGGGAGTCCGTTTCAAGTCACTTGGCGCTTTTGTGGAAATTAAAGACCGCTTTGAAGGGATCTGTAAGGTGGTGGCGGAAGTTCCCGGACCCGAAGCACTGCAGTTGGACCGTGAGGAAGGAATTTTGTATTTCATTAGTAATAATCCCTGCACTGGCCCTAACCCCCGTGGAGGTATCTACTTCCTCAAGTTAGATAGCCCTAATGCTTTGGCCCGCCAATTCAAATTTGATCTTCCAATGGATTTTCATCCGCACGGTCTCAGTTTCTTCAGGGACCATCAAGGGAAAAAATACCTATTCACCAACAACCACAAAGAAGATGGCTCGCATACAGTGGAGATTTTTATGGTCACGGGAACCGGTGAACTGAGTCATGAAATTACTATCTCTGGCACCGAATTAACTTCACCGAATGACCTGGTAGCGGTAGGACCCAGACAGTTCTATGTTACCAATGATGGTCGGTCACATGATCGAACCATCCGTTCAATCGATACATTTTTGGGAAGAAAGACTGGAAACGTCATGTTTTATAATGGAACTGAATTCATAGAAGTTGTGGATAACTTATATTTTCCCAATGGGATTGCCATCGACCGAGGATCAAACCAATTATTTGTGGGTGAAACTTTGTCAGGAATGCTTAAAATGTACCAAATAGCTGAGGAAGGCGCCTTAGAGCATGTGGATAACTTTTTTATCGGTATCGGAATAGATAACATTAGCATCGATGAGGATGGACAACTCTGGGTGGCCCTGCACCCCAACTTATGGGCTCTATCAAAGCATATGAAGAATACCAATAAATTGTCTCCTGCACGTGTTACAAAAGTTAATTACCGATCGAAAGGTATGAAATTAATTTATGAAGAATCAGGAGCATTACTTTCCGGGGTTAGTGTAGCCATCAGTTATAATGATGATCTCTACCTGGGAGCTGTCTGTGGCCACAAACTGGTACGGTTAAGAATTATAGATGATTATAAATGATAAATGATGAATGATGAATGATGAATGATGAATGATGAATGATGAATGATAAGATAGTTTGAGTAGCATCCGAACTAACAACGCTAGCAATTCATACTTTCTAATTCATAATACCCGGCTCCAAACGCCCAGTACCCCGCGCCAAGTGACAAAATTCCAAAACATTCCTAATCCAGATGGTTGGCTGACTTTGACTCCCAAGCCCCAGGCCCTACGCCTCTAGCACCCAGCTCCTTGCCCAATAACATTTATTACTTATTTTTACAGATTCTCAAATTTCACTAGTATCAATTAGCCAATGCACAATTCCGCAAACAATACCTTCTTCAAATCAATTGTACCCTGGTGTCTTTTACTACTACTGTTATTTACCTGTAAACAGAAAGTTGAACAGATCTACCCCAGTAAATCGATAGAGATCAATTCCGATTACGCCCAAACTTTGGCTGATGATATCCAGCACGAAGTCTCTCTGAATATTGCGGATGGATTTGATCTTTCTTTATGGGCTGCAGACACTTTGATCGACAATCCAATTGCTATCAGCATAGACGACCACGGCCGGATTTATTACACCCGCGCCGTCAGACAGACCAATTCTGAATTTGATATCCGGTCCCATAAAAACTGGATGACTGCCTCCATTTCATTTGAGACAGTGGAGGACAGGCGGGCTTTTCTAAGAGAAACCTTTTCTGAAACCAATGAAGAAGGCAGACGATTTTTAAAGGACTTAAACCAGGACGGCCAATTGGATTGGAGGGACCTTACTTTCGAAAAAGAGCAGGTATGGTTTGTTGAGGACGTAAGTGGTGATGGTTTTGCTGACCGTACCCAACTATACCTGGAGGACTTTAATCAGGAGATCACAGACGTTGCCAACGGACTGGAAACATATAACGGAGAGGTTTTTATTGCGGTAGGCCCTGACCTGTGGAGGACTGGAGACCGGGACCAAGACGGTATCGCTGATATTGTGAATTCAATAAGCCATGGTTACGCGGTGCATATAGGATACGGTGCACATGGAATGTCCGGCACCAAGATCGGACCGGATGGTAGAATATGGTGGGGTATTGGTGACATCGGGATGAATGTGGTAGATCAGGATGGGAAAAGATGGAAATATCCCAATCAAGGGGTCATTGTACGATCAGAATTAGATGGCAGCGGATTTGAAGTATATGCCTCAGGCGTACGAAATACTCATGAATTTGTATTTGATCAATATGGAAACCTGATTTCAGTTGATAACGATGGCGACCATCAGGGTGAACGGGAACGGCTGGTATATTTGATTAACGGCTCTGAAACCGGTTGGCGTATTAACTGGCAATTTGGCAAGTATACTGATCCGGACAACAACAGCTACAAAGTATGGATGGATGAAAGGATGCATGTCCCTCATTGGGATGGACAAGCTGCTTATTTTTTGCCTCCCATTACAAACTTTGTTAACGGACCTACGGGCTTGGTGTATAACCCGGGAACTGCTCTGGATGAAAAATGGTATGATCATTTTTTTGTGGCAGAATTCCGCGGTACACCTGTTAACAGCCCACTCCATGCTTTTACCTTGAAACCCAACGGGGCTTCATTTCAGTTAGACCAAACCCAGGAGGTTGTTAGAGGTTTGCTGCCCACCGGTGTGGACTTTGGACCAGATGGGGCTTTGTATTTTAGTGATTGGATTGATGGCTGGGAACCCAAGGGTCAGGGAAGGATTTGGAAACTAGATGTGCCTGGGAAATCGAATGACCCGCTGCGACAGGATACAAAATCACTACTGGCAAAAGATTTTAAGGAAAGCTCTATTGATGATTTGGAAGCGAAGCTGGGTCATCAGGACATGAGGGTGAGACAAAAGGCCCAGTTCGAGCTGGCCACCAGGGGCAAGAACGGCATCAAGACTCTGCTTAGCGCAACTACTCAACTGGATAATCAACTTGCCCGAGTACACGGCATATGGGGAGTCGGGCAGATGGCCAGGAAGGGGAGACCGGAATACGTCGAAGAGTTGATACCCTTATTAAAGGACCCAGACCATGAAATTATTACTCAGGCGGCCAAAACTTTAGGAGACGTCAGGTATCAAGAAGGGGCGGAACATTTATTGCCACTACTTGACCATACTTCATTGCGGGTACAGTTACATGCTGCAGAGGCCCTGGGGCGTATGGCTTACCAGCCGGCTCTGGATCCACTGTTGGCAATGCTTGAAAAGAACGATGATCATGACCTTTGGTTAAGACACGCCGGGATGGTGGCACTTTCAAGATTGGGTGATGAAGTTTCCCTAGCCGCGTTGAGCACCCATCCCTCAAGAGCACTCAGGATAGCTGCGGTAGTGGCCTTACGAAGAATGAAGAGCCCTCAGATTGCGGTCTTTTTACAGGATTCTGATGAATTCATAGTTGTTGAGGTAGCACGGGGAATTAATGACGATCTATCGATCCCAGAAGCGCTGCCCATTTTGGCCAAGGTTCTAAGTGAACCCAGGTTTCAAGCAGAACCACTTTTAAGAAGGGCCATTAATGCCAACCTTCGGATAGGAAAGCAAGAAAATATAGATATGCTGATTTCTTACATCCAGCAAGATTCTGCCCCGGCTGCTATGAAAGGCGAAGCCCTGCAAACCCTAAGTACCTGGAGTAAGCCTTCTGTTTTCGACCGGGTTGATGGCCGCTATCGGGGACCATTAGAAAGAGATGATGCCTATCTGAAAGAAAGACTGGTGCCGGTTTTAACAAAACTTCTGATTGATCAAGAGCATCAGGTTCAATTAGAAGCCGCCAATGCTGTTGGTAAATTAAACATAGTAGAAGCAGAGGAAATTCTGGCCGCCTTAGTACAGCAGCATACAAACGCTGCTGTACGCAGCGCTTCCCTAAATTCCCTGTTCCATTTACAATCGCAGTACTTGAACCAGGCGCTGCAAACTGCTTTTAAGGACCGTGATGAAAAAGTCAGGTCTGCCGCCCTGGCCATTTTGCCCCAATCAAATATTCCAGAGGAACAGGCAGTAGGCCTTTTTCAACAGATTATGAAGACCGGCACCTATCCAGAACAACAGGTTGCGCTGAACTCATTGGGTACCATGAAACAACCACGGGCTGTGGAAGCCTTGGGTGCTTATCTCAATTGGCTACAGACCGGTCAGGCACCACCGGAGATCCAGTTGGATATAATTGAAGCTGTTAAAGTACAGGGAAATGAACGACTGCTGGTAAAGCTGGATGAATATGAAGCTACAAAATCTCCCACGGACCCGCTAAATCCCTATTTGGAAACCCTGATCGGAGGAAGCTTGAACAAAGGACAGGACATATTTTGGACTCATCAAGCTGCCCAGTGCGTGCGTTGCCATACGATTTTCGAAACAGGCGGAACCATGGGACCGGGCCTGTCCGGCGTGGGTTCCAGGTCATCAGCTAAAGAATTGCTAACCTCGTTGGTTAATCCCAGTGGTTCATACGCTAAAGGGTATCACATGGTAACTTTAGAATTACAAAATGGTGAAACCGTAACCGGATTGGTTCAATCAGAAACGGAAGATACTCTGGCAATAAAAATTGGGAATCAGCAACTACGCGAGATTGCCAAGTCCAATATTACCCAGCAGAAGAGTATACCCTCCAGTATGCCCCCCATGGGACAGGTACTAACTAAAAAGGAGATAAGGGACGTAGTAGCCTTCCTGGGCACGTTGAAAGGACATTAGTAATAAGCTTAATATTTATTTCTCGGATTATATCCTAGTCTGTAGTAAATTCTAAGCCGACAACGAAAAGAGTGCAGGGCTGAATGATTAATTTTGAAATGAGTACCATAATAAAGTTAATGCAACGTAAGAAGACAATGCTGACCAGATGGGAGCAAAATTGATAGTTAAACTTCTTTTGGTTATTTTTTTGGTTACCGCCTGTAGTCAATCAAGTACAGATACCAAAAAATTGCGACCCAATATTATTTATATTCTTGCAGACGACCTGGGTTATGGCGATTTGTCCGCACACAACCCGGAATCCGCAGTACGGACTCCTAATATGGACCGGCTGGTCAAAGAAGGTATTAGTTTTAGTGATGCTCATTCAGCATCGGCTGTTTGCACACCCACGCGTTATGGAATTCTAACCGGTGAATATTGTTGGCGCTCATCGTTAAAAAGTGGAGTACTTTGGGGTTATTCGCCGCCTTTAATCAAACCTGACCAGGTAACTATAGCATCATTTTTAAAAGGCCATGGTTATCGTACCGGCGTAGTGGGCAAATGGCATCTGGGCCTGGGTTGGCAGCCAAAGGATGCTGCTAAACCCATCGAACAATACGATTGGCATTACCTGCATGATCAGCAGTTGGGGAGCAATGTAGATTACTCAAAACCGGTTACCGGAGGGCCGAACCAACTAGGGTTTGAATATTCATATATATTTCCTTCTTCTCTGGATATGACTCCTTATTTATATCTGGAAAACGGACAGGCCACTGAACTACCAACAGCTTATACCGATGGCAAATCCGAGGAGTCAGACGGCAGAGGCGTTTTCTGGAGAGCTGGGGAGATGAGCCCGGGATTCGACTTTGAAAATGTATTGAGTCACCTGATTGACAAGGGGGTTGATTTTATAAGAGGGCAGGAAATTGACCAGCGTCCATTCTTCCTGTATTTACCTTTGACCGCCCCGCATACACCCTGGTTGCCTACAGAAGAAACCTTGGGGACCACTGATGCTGGGAAATACGGTGATTTTGTAAAACTGGTAGACAACAAAATTGGGATTTTATTATCACTACTTGATGAGATGCAACTCACCAACAATACACTGGTGGTTCTATCATCAGATAACGGCGCGCATTGGACGATAAAAGACAAGGAATTGTATGACCATCGCCCCAATTATGTTTTCCGGGGTCAAAAAGCTGATATCTATGAAGGAGGGCACCGAGTGCCCTTTTTATTCCGTTGGCCAGGGCATGTGCCTGCCGGAGTGGTTTCAGATCAGTTGTTAAGTACTACTGATTTTTTAGCTATCACAGCCGGGGTAATTGGTGAAATTATTCCACAAGGGGCAGCGCCGGACAGTTACGACCTGTCGCCGGTATTGCTAGGCAAAGAAGTAAGCGGTTCGGTCAGGGACCATATGATCCAACATTCTATAGATGGGTTGTTTGCCATCAGGCAAGGCAACTGGAAATATACCCCTGTGCTGGGATCAGGTGGGTTTAGTAAACCCATATTAATTGAACCGGCACCAGGTGAACCGAATGGAGCGCTTTATGATCTTTCCAACGATATCTCTGAAACCCGGAACTTAATATCAGAGCAAAGGGAGCGGGTGCAATCGCTGCATGATAAGCTTGAAGAAATTACCGGACAACAGTTCTAGTGTTTAAGTTAAGCATACTTTAGCCAGACCAAGTCAGTGAACTTAACACTAGTCAAGTTCACTGAGGCGAATCTTTTTACCTTGTTTGGCAGAAAACATGGCTCCCTGTAATATGGCCATTACCGTTAGATTAGTTTCCAGGCTGCTGAGGTCTGTGGGCTTGGGTTTAATCTGTTCTCTAATTACCGCTATGAAATAAGCAAACGGATCGTCCAAGGGTGCTGATAACTCCGGAGCGGTAAAGGTGTGCTCACCTTCTTTTTCCGAACGCATAATCCTCATATCGGTGCCATTAAGGCAGATGATGTAGCCGTTTTCACCATAGATCTCAAGGTCTTTTCGGTTATAATTCCAGTTCCAGCTGGCCTGAATGATGGTTTGTGACTTTTCATAAGTTAATATGATGGTTGCTTCATCATCTACTTTTGGATAAATATCCGGTTTTATTTGTTGGGTTACGGCAAATACTTCTCTGGGCATTTCTCCGTTATGCAGCCAGGTTGAAAGATTGGCGCCATAACATCCGAAATCTGTCAGCGCCCCGGCACCGTTCCAATATGGATCCGTCAACCATTCCAGGAATTCAGGATCAACACCGATTTCTTTAGGACCGGGATGCCCATCATGTACTACAATCTTTCGGATTTCACCGAAGACTTGTGGCTCTTCACTTAAAAGCTTTAAAGCATGATGGTTGCTTCCATACCAGGTAGTTTCATAGTTGGTCAATAGGTGAATATTGTGCTCTCTGGCCAGTCTTGCCATTTGCAAGGCTTGACCCAAATTGACAGCCAGTGGTTTTTCCACCATAACGTGGATGCCTCTAGGGGCACACAGTTCCACAACTTTTAAGTGATCTCGGATAGTATTGAACGCTGTTACCGCCTGTGGCTTTGTTGCATCCAGCATTTCCTCAATGGTGGGAAATACCAGACTCATTGGTAGGTTGTATTGCTTCAAATATCTTTCGGCCAGTTCCCTATTGGGTTCGGCAATACCCACAATCTCAAAATCACCGGTGGAGGCTCGGTTTAAAATCCAGTGCACATGTGAATGAACCAGGCCTACTACACCGATCTTCATGGGTGAGGGTTCAATCTCCTGTGCCAGAGTTTCGATGCTGACAGCCATAAACAGTAAATAGAAAATCAATTTTCTCATTTCAAGTATTGTCGATGTAGATCAACTCAAATTAAGGAATCCCTTAAAATAGCAGTATTTTACAAAGCAATTTATAAATTCAAATGAGAATACTACTATCTATTATTGTACTAATTACCGCTACAGAAATGAATATCCAGGGTCAAAACTCGCTTCCTTATTATGAAATTCCCACTCATCCTGACACCTATAGTGCCGGCAATGTAATGGGACGTTTGGTCGACGGTTTGGGTTTTCGATATTATTGGGCTACTGAAGGCCTTCGGGATGAAGATCTTCTATATAAACCCAGCGCCGAGGGACGCGCTTTGGAAGAAACCCTGGATCATGTATACGGATTATCACTCACCATGGTAAACGCGCCCCAGAGTATAGTCAACGAGAGGCCTGTAGACTGGTCCGAGATGACCTTTAAAGAAAAGAGAGCTCAAACTTTGATGAATTTTCAAAAAGCCAGTGAGCTTATGAAGGCCGGAGATCCGGATGAGATGGAAAGCTATAGGGTCCTATTCAAACGAGGTGAGAATCTGTCAGAATTCCCTTTTTGGAATTTGATCAATGGCCCCGTTTCGGACGCATTGTGGCACACAGGCCAGTTGGTTTTAATGAGGAGGGCTGCCGGGAATCCCATTAACCCGAAAGTGAGTGTATTTACTGGAAAACTTAGGGAGTAGTTATAAGTTTTAAGTTTTTAATTATTAGTTTTTAGTGGCCTTAACATCTTCGTCCCTATCACCTTAGTCCCTGTCATACTATCTAGGAGTAAAGTGCAACTGATTGAGAATCTTTGGTAAAATGATAATGAAACCCATGAGTAAAGCGGTTATAGAAGCTACCAATACTGCCCCGGCCGAGAGGTCCTTAATCTTTTTAATTTTTGGGTTGAGCTCTGTACTGTAAAGATCAGCCAGCTTCTCAATGCTGGTATTGATCAATTCCATGGTAAACACTCCTCCCATCACCAGAATCAGAATTATCCATTCCCAGGCAGAGACTTTCAGTACAAATCCCAATACTATGACTACCATGGCAGCCAACAGATGGACTCTGGCATTAAACTCTTCCTTGAATACCGTTCCTATTCCTCTCAGGGCATAAGAAAAACTCTTAAAAAATTTACTGGAACCCATACAGCTTCAATTTACCATTTACAATTAGCAATTTCCAATTTGCCGGCTAACCTAGGCCTAAAAAGAGTGAGTCAGTCCACTAAGAAGAAATACTACTAAATGATTTCCTTAATGACTTTATAGTTAGCTTTTGTGACGTCATAAAGTTTTCCTTGCTCCTGATCTATCCTATTTTTAGCTTCATCTGAGTCAATGATTTCAAAGAATAGAGTAGTGATTCGCTCGCTTAAGGTAGACACATCTTCCCTGAGATTTACCAACCAATCTAATGAATCGATATCTTCAAGAAACCATTTTAATTTATTATGAGACCCCAGGGAAATGATTTTGGTATTCAATCCAAAGGGGATCATTTGTGCATGTCCACGTGTACCCATGATCAACTCCATATTGCAATAGGTTTCATAGATTCGTCGGGGTAGAGAATATTGAAGATTTATGCTCTTATACTCTACACCTTGGGCATCCAGAGTTAACTCAAATTTTTTATCATTCTCCAGATGGCAGATATTATAAATACAATATCCTCTTGAGCTAATATTTTTTAATGCGGTGGCCACCTGCATGAGGATCTCATAGATATCAGCTCCATACCTAAGATGATACCGATCGTATGCGATATTAACAGCTACATTTTTTGTTTTACGTTTGGCAGGCGTGGATTTGTCCACTATTCTTATAACCGAAGTCGGACAAGGTTGAAAACGGATTTTTGAGTAAAGTTCATCTCCAACCAACGTCTTAACCGCTCTTATGCTGCCTGAATTGCGCAAACTAAAAAAGGATGATTTTTCAATAATCTTCTTTAAGCTCTGAATGAATAACTCTTCAGGCTTTTGGCCAGCAAAGAAATTATAACCAATGGCATAAACGATAATCGGGACCTTAATTTTATCCAGTAGTTCTTCCGATATAGCCCATTGCCATCCTGAAATTGAATTTGGATTGGAATCGGGAAGTAACAACCCTCCTCCTCCAATAACCATATATTTATTTTGATTAATCAGTCTTATGGTTTCTTCTGTTACCTTGCTTGTTACCTTCTCCAGTGTCCATGAAATTGGCTGCATGAAATTAAAATTATCCCTAACCGTTTTAGATAAAACTGTATCTCCTGCGTTTTCCCATCCACTGTAGTATGAAAAGTGCATTGCTTTATTTTTGCCACTTCCTTTTTCTGATTTCAGATATAATTGATTGCGTACAGCAAAGGCACTAAAGCCTGCAAAACGCCTCAAAAGCTGAACCCTGTTTTGCTGAAAAAAAAGAGACTGCATGACCAACTGCTTCGCAGTAATGCCAGAAACCTTTATTGGTATATTAGGGAATAACTCTACAAATGCACTGACCAGACTAGCCATTCTCCTGTGCCGATGGAAAACATTTTTCTCGAACGTCGAGGAATTACTTTTTACAGCATAGATGAACAAAGCAGATCCAAAATAACCTATCGAAACAACTTTGAAATATTGTGAGATCAAGTGATAAAGACTGGCTCTTGTGAAATAATGTATATGTGGTTTCCAAATTGTCTGATTCATAGATCCATACATGTGCAATTCAAGTGATGGGAGCTCGAAAAGCAATTTGCCATCTGGTATTAGAAGGTCGTTGCACTTTTTGAGAAAAGAGTGTGGATCCCGTACGTGTTCCAATACGTGAAAGCTGCAAATAGCCCCATACTTCCTTTCCGCAATGAAATCCTCCAACAGTCCGTTATGTTGGTCAAATCCATACTGGGATTTGGAGTATTGTGCGTAACCAGGATCCGGCTCCAGACCAGCAGCTGTTTTTCCACTTAACTTTAACACATGTACAAAGCTTCCAATTGAGCTCCCTATTTCAAGCACATCATTCATCTGGTCAATAAATTCCTGGTAGTAATTGACCCTTTTTAAAGCTCTTTTGTCGAGGTCCTTGATTTTAAAAGAATCCGGAGTATTCTGGCTTTTACGTGCCTGCTTGGTAAACTCACCGGTGAGATAGATTTCCTGGTAGTTCTGGTCCGGTTGTGAAAAGTGTCCGCAGTTTCTGCATTCAATGATTTCTATTTCAAAATCTTCCCTTGACTTTTTATAGGTGCTTTTGATTTTATCAGAAAGACAAACCGGACAATTCATATACTTTTGCTAATACTTAGATAGTAAGAACATTGATGAATGACTATTTTTCAATCAACCTCACGATCTCATCCTTAATGGATTTCACATCATTGGTGAAATTTGACAATAGGATGATGGTATTTTTATTTTCTGTGTCCCGGTAAAAAAACGAACGAAAACCTGCCAGGCTGCCTGAATGTTGAACAACTTTGGGATTCTTTGCCTCCAACACCCAGCCAAATCCGTAGTAAGAGGGCTCGCCATTGGTCAGTCGGGCGGGAGTATAAGCCTGGTTCATGGTTTCTTTTTTAACCAAAATGTCATCATACAGTGCCTGGTCCCATAGGAAAAGACCATCAACCTGAGAATAGATGCCACCGGCGCCAGTGGTTAGTGCTTTGTAATCATTTCGCTCGCCTGATTGTGTATGGCCCCGAGCCCTGCCGGACATCTTAGGCTGGGTCCCGTCAAAAACTTCTGAGTATTCCATACCTATGGGATCAAAAATTTGCCTTCTGAGAAACATGCGATAGGACTTTTTAGAGACCCGCTCTATTAACATGGCTAATAACACATATCCGGTATTGCTATATGAATATTTTTGTCCGGGAGGAAATTCGAGGCTTTTCAGGTCTAATATTACCTTTAATACCATGTCATTGGTCATGCTGTCTACATACTTGCCCATGGAATAGTAGTCAGGGAGACCAGCAGTGTGATTAAGCAAATTTCTTACGGTAATCTTTCCCATGAAATCAGGTAATTCCGGGAAATAATCAACGATCTTATCATCAATTGCCAGTTTCTCCTTCTCAGCAAGCATCATGATGGCCATAGCGGTAAATGACTTGGCCATCGAACCAAGATAAAACGGTGTATCACCTTTTAGCGGCTTGTCATGCTGGGCCACTCCGAAGGCCTTGCGATATTTCATTTTTCCACTAATTGCTATTAGTACCGTACCGTTAAATTCGCCGGCTTGGTGCTTTGCCTTCATCAAGGAATCCAGTTTGTCGGCCCTGGAATTTTGAGCAAGTGCGATCGGGTGGACCGTTAGGAAAACCGCAAGAATAAGTAGACGAATATGCTTCAACATGCCAAAATCTAATTTAAGGAAAATGCCAGTAATAGGTTTCCAGGCATTTGTCCAAACAGCCCATAGCCACTATTAAAGAACACCATTCCATTTGCTACTACTGGACCTGGGCCGTCGATGGATCCGCCATGACCCTCCACTCCGTTTATGGTTTCAAAACTTCTGTGCGTTTCAAAGTCCCATATTACTTCACCATTTGTTGAATCATATGCCCTGGCATGACCATCAAGACCTCCGGCAAAAACAACTCCCTCGATCAGGGTAGGGGCTGCAGAATTTGAATTATAACAGCCTTCCTTACCTTGGCAAATATTTGGATCCGATGTTGTTTTCCATTTTACCTCACCGGTCATTAGATCAAGGGCAAACAGCCCTGGATTTGCTGAAACCGTAGAATCACTACCAAAAGGTAACCAGTCTGAATTGGTCGCAAACGCTAACTTTCCATCCGTGGCCATTCCCCAATGGATACCGCCTAATGCACCACCCCGTCCAATTCGTTTTTGCCATAAAGGTTGACCTGTATCCGGATTCAGACAATGAACCACTCCCGATTTTTGCCCAACTACCAGCACCTCTTTTCCATCACTGCGTTTGGTTAAAATGGGCGCCATTCCGAAATCTACATCGGGACCCGGTGGATCCGGGCAATTCACGGCATCGGGACATGCAGAAATGTAGGCATCTTTCGAGGTTGCTTGAAAGTTCCAAACCAGGGAACCGGTTTTTAGATCAAGCGCCTGTATGGCATCTGAATTATTGGTAGGTGGGTTTGAATTGTTTTCCCCTGTTCCTATATAGAGCAGGCTACGGTCAATATCAATGGTTGGACTGCTCCAAACCGGAGAGCCGGATGGTCCGAATGTTTTAGCACCGACAGCATTTATTCCCCTTTCTGAAGCGGGTTCCATAATTACTCGATGACGCCATATTTCCTCACCAGACATTGCATTCACAGCTACAACCTGACCCAAGCCTTTGCAGCACTCATAGCTTTCTTGTCCTGCGGTTATCACTTCCATGGATGTCAGAGGGTACATAAAGTAAACCATCAAAATAGGTAACGGTTCCAGTTACCGCATTGTTAGGTTCTGTTTTCACTGATGTCTTCCATATCGGTTTACCGTCGTTTGCTTTTAGTGCGTAGACATTGCCCCCAAAATCTGCAAAATAAATGATAAGCTGATTATCGATATCCTCGCTCACTGCAATACCTCCTCTTACATTGGCATCCGCTTCATACATCCATTGAACACATCCTGTACTCATGTCCAGACAATAGACCTCGCCAAACTGACTGCCGAAAATCAGAAAATTATCAATTATAGTGGGTTTTGTTCGAGAAACTGTTCCTCCTTCGAATCCAAAAGCCCACTTTAACTTCAAGTTTGGTACCTGATCTGCTGTCAGTTGTGCAATATCCGGTTCAATAAATCCTGTACCCTCCGGATTACCTCCCCATCCTGAGTATTTAACTTTTGATAATTTTAAATTCCGGGACTCACAATAATTCAAATGTTGGTTATTTTCCACGAATGGACGCATAGTAAGTAGTTCAGCAATGGCCACTTTTTGTTGTTTGCTAAGGGTTTCACCTTGCAACTGCATACTACCGGATTCTAATGAAGCAAAAATACTTTTAGGAGTCATTCCACCCAAGTGAATCAATCCGGGTGCTCTACTCTGCCCATTGTCCATGTGACAAACAGCACAATCGACGGCAAACAGACTTTTGGCACTATCGGCAGAAAGTTTAACAACGTCTGAGCCATGCAGACCGGGAACATTGGACTGGTTTGAACAGGAGCTGTAGTATGGTAGCATGGCGATACAGACTAATGCAATGCATAATTGTTTCATTTAGGAAATGTTTTTTGTGTGTACGCTCAATTACGAAAAAACAAACAACAAAAAGTACACTAAATTTTTATAATTTGTATGCCAGATAAACCCGGTTATTTCACAGGGTTGAAGAAAATGGTCGAACAATGAAACAGACAACAAATATGAAATCAAAATCAACCCGAAGGAAGTTTGTTAAAAGTCTAGCAATTTCTACCACCGCATTTACCATCATACCCCGCCATGTATTGGGCGGGTCGGGATTTATCGCCCCCAGCGATAAGGTAAATATTGCAGTAGTAGGTGTAGGTGGCAGGGGTAAACAGAATACAAAGGAACTAATGAAACTTGAGGATGTTCAGGTTACCGCCATTGCCGATCCGGCGGAATATTGGGACCTGGCCAGGTTTTATTACAGGTCAAACGCCGGAAGGGGACCAGTAAAAGATATGATAGAGGAGCATTACTCCTCTGCTACACAAAACTATAAAGTGGCAGAATACGAAGATTTTCGCCAAATGCTTGACCAAGAGAAGGCTTTAGATGCAGTACTATGCGCTACTCCTGATCATGTACATGCCTATGTATCACTAATGGCTATGAATGCCGGAAAACATGTTTATTGCGAAAAACCGCTGACCCATAACATTTGGGAAGCCCGTCAGGTTGGGAAATTGGCTAAAGAAAAAGGTCTGGCTACTCAAATGGGCAACCAGCTGCACAGTACGGAAGAATTGAGGAAAGCAGTTGAAATTCTGAGATCAGGCGTCCTGGGTGAAATAACGGAGATACATGCATGGGTTGGCGCCAGTCGTTGGACGGATGATTTAAGGGGTTTGCCCACCGGTTCTTCGACGTTACCAGTCGGTTTCAACTGGGACTTGTGGCTGGGACCCAGATCGGATCGTGAATTTAACGAGGTATATGTACCGGTTACCTGGCGTGACTTCTGGGATTTTGGCTGTGGGGCTATGGGTGATTTCGGCTGTCATGAACTGGATATTCCCGCCTGGGGACTGGACCTGCCGGCTCCCGAAACCGTAGAACTTTTCCCTGCCGGCTATAGTGACGAAAATATAGCCCCTCATGGAGAAATAGGCTACTTCCAGTTTCCAGCATCTGGTAAACAAGGTCCTATAAAACTAACCTGGTATGCTGGTGGATTAAGGCCGCCTCAACCCGAGTTGATACCCAAAGAAGTTACCCTGCCAGCGCGTGGTTCCATGTATATGGGCAAAAAAGGGGTAATGGTTTCCCGGGTTCGAAAAGAACCCGAACTGTATCCCGAAAAGCTCCAGGAAAAATTCGCACGGCACGAGTCAACTCTTGCACCTACAAACGGGCATCATCGAGACTGGGTGGATGCCATAAAAGGAGGAGAGCCTGCGAGCTCAAATTTCGACCATGCGGTGCGGTTGACGGAAATTACTTTGCTAGGAGTACTTTCATTGAGACTGGGAGGGAAAAAAATTTATTGGGATGCGGAGAATCTGAAAGCGGTAGGGTTGTCAGAGGCTGACAGGTTTATAAAAGAGCAGGTACGGGAAGGATGGGAGATGGCCTGAGATTGGTAACACCCAACATTGAACAAGGAATAAGGAACGCCCAGGTATGGGTGTCACATTTGAGTTTATGAAAGGCAAATTTCTTCTGTATGGCGCTACCGGATTTGTAGGCGAAGCCATTGCCAGGATGGCCATAGATTCCGGCTTAGAACCAATATTAGCTGGACGAAGTCAAAACACACTGAAATCACTGGCATCTGAATTAAACCTGGAATACCGGGTTTTCGACCTTGATCAGCCCAGTTTAGTGGAGGAAGCGCTGGATTCCATACCGGCTATACTGAATTGTGCAGGTCCTTTTATTCATACCTACCAGCCATTAGTTGAAGCCTGTATTAAGACTGGTACTCACTACCTTGATATTACTGGGGAATTACCTGTATTTCAGGCTATAGCAGACATGGACGATGCTGCTCAATCTAATGGAGTTATGCTTCTACCCGGGATTGGATTCGATGTGGTCCCAACTGATTGTTTGGCGGTTCATCTCAAGCAGTTATTACCCTCTGCGACACGGCTCACGCTTGCTTTTCATAGTATTGGCCCGGCAGGACTTCCACCAGGAACCCAGCGGACTATGATAGAACTAATTCCTTTCGGAAATCGGATACGCAGAAATGGCCGCCTGGAGGTTCCGAAAAAGACCATAAAAACCCGTGAAATTGATTTCGGTAAAGGCACCCAAACGGCTACCAGGATTACCTGGGGAGATGTATTTACCGCTTATTATAGTACAGGAATTCCTAATATCGAAGACTATCTGGTGCTGCCGGAATCTGTACATAAAAAAATGTCCATGCTCAATACCTGGCGGCCCTTATTCAGATTACCATTTGTGCGCAATTATTTGAAGCGAAAGGTGAAGCCAGGCCCAACTGCCGAAGCGCGCACCCAAACTCACACTCTCGTTTGGGGCGAAGTTGAGGATGATCAAAATAGAAAAGTGGCTTCACGATTATACGGTCCGGAAGCAGGGGTTATCTGGACGGCCAGAGCTGCTTTGGCTGGAGTTAGAAAAATTTTGGAAGGAAATTTTGCCCCAGGATACCAGACTCCTGCAACCGCCTTTGGGGCTGATTTTGTTCTTGAATGTGAAGGCGTTGTAAGGGAAGATATTTTTTAGTTTAATAACCTGGGTTGACTATCCAATATTTTAGTAGAATAGCTAATTTTAATTGGAAATGGACGATTACACCATTCAGGTACTTCAGGATTTGACTAAATGGCAACTTGCCATGCAAAGACGGCCCTCTCTCACCAATAGGTTGACCAAAACAATGCAAAGCCGTATCAATGGCCTCATTCCTGAAAAGATCCATCAGGCAGTCACCGCAACTATCAAACAAATGGTCAGGGCCGTTATTTTCGGGGCGAATATGACTACCTCACCAAAAAAAGATAAAGAGACATTGGAGCAAAGAGAAAACAAAATTCGTCAACGGATTAAATTCTATCGCTCTACAGCGGCCGTTGAGGGTGCGGTAACCGGTGTCGGAGGTTTTTTATGGGGTCTGGCTGACTTCCCTTTGTGGCTCTCTTTGAAAATGAAAATGCTTTATGAAATTGCCAGCTATTATAATATAGATTTAAGAGACTATAAAGAACGGATCTATATTCTGTATATATTTCAGTTAACCTTTTCCAGTCAAACGCATAGAAACGAAGTATATGGGATTATGCACGATTGGGAGAGGAAAAAAGAAAAGTTGCCGGTTGACATTCATCAATTTGATTGGCGTACTTTCCAATTGGAATACCGTGATTACATCGATCTGGCTAAACTTTTTCAGTTGATTCCCGTGGTAGGGGCAGCTGTAGGTGCCATTGTAAACCACCGCCTCACCAACAAGCTGGGCACCAATGCCATGAACGCCTATCGATTGAGGTGTATTGCTCACTAAAGAGCGTGGTGTTACAATGTAATGGTCTCGCCCAGTCCGGCAAAAACGTAGTCATCACCGTATGCATCTTTCAATAATTTAAAGGCCAAATGGCCGGTGCAGTGTGCTGGGGCTATTCGCTGAACACCTAATACATCTTTTAGTTGGATGGCCACGGTTTGGATTTCTTCCCTTCCATAAGGCAGCATGTGATAACTGCCAAAAACCAGATGCACATGGTCATTGGTGTACTTCCTGGTGTCTTCAATAATGTTCTGAACGGAACTATGTGAGCACCCCACAATGAGCACTTCTCCTTTTCCGGTAAAAAGTGAAAGTGATAATTCAGGAAGGCCCACAAAAGTTATCTCATTATTTGAATACACTTCTTCACTTCCAAAGGATTTCATTTCATCCACGGAAGGATATTTTGATCCATAACCGAGGTATGGTGATCTAGTTGCAATTAATTTTACTCCATCTTCCAACTCCGTGTTTTCTTTCACGAATTCCACATTTGCCTTCCAGAATCTACCACTTTGATTTATGGTCAGATTCAAATCTTTTTCTCCTCCGAAGTACCGCATTTCTACAGGCAGTGAATCAGCGATATTCCTTTCCTTACCGGCAACATTCAAATTCACCTTTGCCCCGGTGAAAAAATCAAAAGGCAGGTAAATTTTTACCTTAGGATTTACTTCCAACAGATAGTCAAACCCGTTAATGTGGTCTCCATGAGCATGAGAAGCTACTGCATAATCCACTGAGGCCAAATCAATACCCAGGCTTTCAACGTTGCTTTTTAGAATATCTGCATTGGTGCCGGCGTAGAAAAGGATGGTTTTCCCATTGTAGGTGATCAGCGCGGAAAACCCGAAATCTTTGGTTAACCCTTTTCTGGTTTTACCAAAAGCATCGTATAGATTGGTAATGGTGAAATCCTTAGATACGAGCTCCTGAGTTTCAGCTGCAGACTGCCCGTCATTTTCAGGTGTACAACCAAAAAATCCACATGCCAGAATCAATACTATCAAAAATGGTTTCATCTATCCTGTTTTGACATAAATATATCAATTACAGATAACTCAGCCACCATTTTTCCCTGTGGCTGCTTTTATATTTGTCGAATCGCTTACAAAGTGGGTACAAAGAAAGAATTACCAATATCCAGACGGAGTAGACAACCCAAAGATTAAACCCGTATCCTTTCAGCGCCTCAACTTCCGTCACCCAATCGGACAAAATCATGAGCCGCCATCCAAAACCAGTGATCTCAGCGGCCATCAGGGCCAACAGATGGATCAAATACAGGTGAAGGATGTAATAGAAAAAAGGTACTCGCCCGAAAACCTGTAAAAAGTCAGCAATTTTTCCCTTCCAGGACTCTGCATTGGCTATGACTATCAGGGAAGGGCCCAGTGTCATCAGCAGATAACACAGAGATGGAGGGTACTTGGTGGGATTCAAGAACGACATCAGGGTCTGATCTATCCAGGCAAATCTGGTCCAGGGTTCGAGATCACCATAAATATTGATGCCCCTGATAACAATGAAAAGAATTATGAACCCGATCCCGGTGTAGTTGAGAATTGATTTCCGCTTTCGCGGGTCAAAGGACCGGTCATAAAAAGACCCGAACCAGTACCCCAGAGACATCACCGCAAACCACGGGATGATCGGATAACCCGCGTAGAAGGTGAATTCATGACCCCACTCAAATACGTTGTATACATGTAAAACAGACCAGAGTATACTATCTTCCCAGGGTATGTTGTCCAAAAGATTGTGACCGGCAATTACCAGACAGCTCAACCACAGGATTGCTGTTCTGGGAAGATGTATCAGGGCAGCCAGAATGATCATGCTGATGCCCAGCACCCAAATGACGAACAAGCCTGGTGTCTTAAAGGAGAGATCAAAATACCAGGCAAAATTAACCACGGTAAGTTCTATAAAAATCAACCACAGGCCTCGTTTGATCAGGAACAGAGACACTTCATGTTTGGATTTTCTTTTACCTACAAAAAAAACTGAAGTACCGGCAAGGAAGGCAAATACCGGTGCGCAGAAGTGGGTTACCCAACGCGTGAAATAAATGGGTATGGAAGTGTATACCGGGTCCGCAGGATCATAAAGGAAGGCCGGGGCATGGAAATAATCGCGGGTGTGATCCAGGGCCATAACTACCATGGCCAGGCCCTTTAGAATATCCAGAGACTCAATTCTCTTGTGCGGAGTTGGGTTTGTGCTAATCCTAGTACGTTTTGATCATAACCGGAATAAAAGGAAAAAGTCTTACAAATACTAATGATCTGCGCTGAACGCGGGAAACCCTATTGCCTCACGATTCTTAGAGCCAACTCCCCGTCCGGGATATCAATATTGATTTCCAGTTTGCCATCAGAAGCCTCCATTGTGCCCAGTTCTGAATGGGTACCCGAAATAGGATCCAGAGTAATTACCTGAAAGCTCCCGGCATCGGTGCTCAACTCCAACTTCGTTATATTGGTGCCTACAGCTCTAAGATAGATGGCATAGACTGATTGATGGTCTGACAGCACATAGGGAATCAGGCCGGGCGAACGAACGACTAATCCGTTGTTGGGCCTCAGTTTCTCCAATTCAAATCCATGCAGGAATTCGCTTAGTATTTTCAGCTGGCTCCTTAATGCGGCGCTGCCACCTCCCGGAGCTTTATTTTCTCCCAAACCGTCTTCTTGACCCACGAAAAAAGAATAGTCCAGGTTATTGAACAATCCGCCACCGCTCAGCATAAACTGCCAGGCCTGCCTGCGATACACTTGGTCTCCGGAGCCAGCAAAACCCGACTCGTCAAATCCAATTACCTTATTGTAATGATAATTCCACTCCACTGCATGAGGCCAGGCATAGTGAAAATTGATTATGGAAATATTTTCACCTACCAAGGGAATGGGTGCTCTGTAGTTGGTATAGTTTTGGGCGATCAGATGTTTTTTATCAAGTTCTGCTTCTTCCTCCACTATAATCGTTGTCAGTTTTTCCTGCCAGTCCATAGCGGTCTGATCAGCAAAATCGGACTTGTAGGTCCAATCCCCGGGGTCTAAATCCTCCTTGTTTGCTATATTGTATACAGGTACCTGGTGGTCTGACCACGGTTCATTCTGGATTTCAAAGAATAAATTATCGTATCCGTTGAGTTCAGTCACAAATTTTCGGACCATGTTGACTTGATAATCAAACAGATCGCCGTTATTCAGGGTTTGAGCATCATGCCGGGTCAATTCATGATTGATACTGACATTGTTAGCGGGATTCTGAGGGCTAATGTCCCAATGGGCATCCCTGTAGATTGAGGAAAACAGGGTCACTTCAACGATAATGTCCAGCGATTCAGCCAGAGTCATAAAATCATGCAGCCGCTGGAAATAGGAGATGTTCCAGGCTTTAAGATCATAGCTGATTTCTCCTGAATTATCCAAGACTTCTGTCCAAGGAGTGATAACCCTTCCAGGCTCAGGCGCCAGGGTGTTCTTTTGAATACTGAAACTCTCACCACTAATTTCAAAATAAGTGCCGGTGAAGATCCGGGTATAATTCATGCCGTCTTCGGCTAGGGTATTCAGGTATTTTTTGTAATCGAAATCGAGATTAAGTACCGCTCCATAGTGCTCCGCGGAGGTGATCAAGACCAGGGTCTTTCCTCTATAGAGGAAATAATGGGGGTTTTCTGGGTGGAGTTGGATGGGGCCGTCTGTGGGCCAGGTTTCGTCAACATGGGTTTGGTTAGGCTGGCAGTTGAGCAACAGCAAAACGGTTAAGAGAGTTTGTAAATACTTCATTTTGTTTCAGTTTCAAACTCCGGGTCTACCCGAGTGGGTATGGGAGCTTTGGTTTCTTGTAACCGCAGAATCTGGTTGACAGGCGAGTGAAAATTAGCATCAGAATGCTTGCTCAACCAGTAATATTTTTCATGTCTGGACCTCGAACAGTTTTATGTTAATCATAGTGGAACCGACATTTAACAATCATAATTTCTTCCCCTTTGACTTTGTAAATCAATCGATGTTCGGTGTTTATTCGTCTAGACCAACAACCCCGGTATTTGTGCTTTAAGGGTTCGGGTTTACCAAGTCCGGAGTATGGATTTCGTGAAATAGCTTTAAGTAATAGATTGATCCTATTAATGACTTTTTGGTCAACATTTTGCCAGTAAAGGTAATCTCCCCATGACGTATCCGAAAACACATACATCATTATTCAAGCAGATCTTTTTCAAATGTCTTGCCTTCTTTGAATTGTTGAATTGACTTATCAAGAGCCTTCATGTTGGCCACTGAAGACATTTCATGTTGGGTCGCTTCCAACGAATTATATTCCTTTAATGAAATAATGACCACTCCATTGTCTTTGCCTCGATTTATGATCAAGGTCTCAAAATTATCGATTACCTCATTTAGATATTTTTTGATATTCCTTCTGAATTCGGTGAGATTGACAACCATCATGACTTTTTTTGTACAAAATTATGTACGTTTTTCGCCATTTGCAAGTTTTATTTGAATCATGTTTCAAACATAATCTATAGCAGTTTCAGAAATTGAAACCTAGCGTAATATCTATGCTTATTGAATGTTGGAAATTCTATTTCGTCTACGACAACGACATCACAGTTTTCTTGAACAACCGTACAGAGATCACTGTCATAACCAAACCGATGGCCATCAAAACCAGTATTCTTGGCAAAATGTCTATCAGCGGCAGGTCTCTCCAAAAAATATCGTAGAACCCCTGGATTCCCCAGTAGTTTACACTGAAGATTGCAATTTTCTTCATTATCGCTGGCATGATAAACAGGGGAATCATACTACCACCAATTGCAGACATAATCAGAATTATCAACGTACTCAAGCCTTGGGCTTGCTGTCTGGTTTTGGCAATAGCTGCCAGAAAAATCCCAAAGCTGGATACAGCAAATCCGGTAGCCAGGATCATTAATACCAACGCCGACACATTGGTTGAAAGGTCCAGGCCGAAGACCAGCCAGGAAAACACAAACATGATGGTCAGCTGAAGAATGGCAATAACAAAGGCGTAAAACATTTTGCCATAAAGAATGGAATCGGGCTTGAGTGGTGAATACAACAACCTGTTGATGGTGCCATTTTCCTTTTCTTCTAATATACTGGTACCAATGGCCGCCACACTAAATAGTAACATCATTATTGCAGTTCCGGCCACTGCCTGGATGAGGCCAAGGTTGGCTTTTTTCTCTTCACCAACAATTGAAGTCATTTTCAGGGATGAATCAAAATCGAAATTAGCGGGACTTTCATCCTCGCTGGATGCTTCTTCCAGAATCTGGTTCTTGATACTTTGGTCTAAATCGGGATGATTTTCCGACAGATAAGTATCGATGCTGGCAACTACTGTTTGCTGTCCCACTTGTGACATTAAGCTGCCAATCAGCACTGGTTGCAACATCCCAACTTCCATTTCCCGGGCCTGGTCATACATTAATTCAACAGGCATGGCGCTACCGGCATTAACAGAATCTTCAAATCCTGCATGAAAAATCAGAGCCGCCGCGTAATCACCTTTGCCTACCTGTTCTTTTGCTCTGTCAAAGTCAGTTTGAACAATAATTAACCCCTCCAGTGAATCAAGTTCAGAAATAATTTTTGTCGAAGACCCGGTACCATCCAGATCAGCAACCAGTAACTCGATTGGCCTAGTACTGCCACCGTCTCCAAGTCCGCCAAAAGCAAAGGCAAAAAGACTTATAAGAATGATGGGCAGCAAAAATGTAAGCAGCACCGCCCGTTTGTCTTTAAAGAAAAGCTTAAAATCTTTTTTAAATAGCCTATACACCATTCAATCCCTCAATTGCTTACCGGTTAACTTTAAGAATATAGATTCCAAGTTTGCTTTTTGAGTATCGATACTTTCAATTACTCCGCCGGCATCTTGTATGCTATTGATAACCCCGGAAATATCACTTCCAATATCTGAGCATTCCAACATCACATTTTTTGACTCAGTATCTATGCTGCTTGAAGGAAACACGGAATTCAAAGCACTCACTAATACATCATCCAGCTCTGTTAGTTTTAAAGATAGCAAGTCATTGGTGTCACTTATCTTTCTTAACTCACCCAGTGTCCCCTGGGCCACAATGTTGCCAAGGTCAATAATAGCAATAGTGTTACAAAGTCTCTCAGCTTCTTCCATGTAGTGAGTAGTGTATATAATTGTCATGCCTTCAGCATTGAGTTTTTCGATTACTTCGAAAATACGGTTTCGACTTTGAGGGTCTACTCCTACTGTTGGTTCGTCCATTAACAGTATCTTGGGATGATGTAATAGGGAAGAGGCGATGTTTATTCTGCGCTTCATTCCACCGGAAAACGTACTTATGTTGTGATTTTTTCTATCAGTCAGTCCGACTATGTCCAGTGCTTCAAGGGCTTTTAACTGAAGATCTGACTTTGGCAGATCATACAATCCTCCCCAAAACATGAGATTGTCAAAGGCTGAGAGGTTTTCATAAAGGGCAATTTCCTGTGGTACTACCCCAATGCTCAACTTGCATTGGTTCTTGTGGGTCTCAATATTCAACCCATCAATAAGCACCTCACCCTGGTCAGGTTTTAAAAGCGTATTTAAGATATTTATGGTAGTGGACTTCCCGGCCCCATTGGGTCCCAAGAAACCAAAAATCTCTCCCTTTTGGACCTTGAAGCTGACATTTTTTAACGCATCAACATCGTTAAAGGACTTGGATATTCCCCGTACTTCAATCATCTGTTTGACGGGCAATCTAATTAGTTTATCAACAGATAACTACACCACTGGGAAATTATAGATAACCGAACAAATCCAAAACGGTCTAGATCATCACTTCGCTAACTTGAATAGTGGGCTCAATATTGGTAAAGTTGGGCAGGTCCGCCATTATTTGCTCGGTATTGGGACCAAAGGAATTTTCAAATGCCTCAACTGAATCGAAATACAAATTCCCCATCGCTGCAAAGGGTGCGGGTGAGTCCGGTTCTCCTCCTCCCAATCCACTCTCAACTGTAGCCCCCTTAACGGAATCTCCCAATAATCCGGCCACCATGGGCACATGTGTATTACAGTAGTAATCCATATCGAATGTTTTGCCCTCTCCATTGGGATATAACACGCTTACTTTAATCATACCCTTTTCCATAATTTAAATTTTTTGAGTTTTCCTACTCATTTGGCTTTTCGGTGACGCCCCGTTTTATAAAATGGTTACTGGACTCCATTTTACGATCGCAGGTGATAAAGGAACGAACGTTCCACTGATTAAACAATATAGAATGAACAATTCTGCAATTTAACTGGCTGCCGCCAGGTCGGAAGTAGACAGGAAAGTGTATCACGATATTGCAAAAATTACCTAGGCGTCTCTTTATTGATTAATTGCCGTTAGCGCCCCACCAAATCTCAAATCGTTAATCTAATGTTCAATTAATCTATTGTTCCCCATTCCCATTCCCATTATTCCCCTATTCTACTGTGTATAATGATATTTACAGCCATAGATCAGGATCTCATCTTCCTTAACCTGATAAATCAATCTATGTTCCCTATCAATCCGCCTAGACCAAAGGCCTGCCAGGTCATATTTTAGCGGCTCTGGTTTCCCTTTGCCTTTGTAAGGAGTCCGCTGAATATCCTTTAATAATTCATTTATTTTTCTTAGAACCTTTTTATCATTTGTCAACCATGAAGTATAATCTTCCCAGGCATTCTTGGTAAACACCAGTTTCATAGGTCTTCAATCATACTCCTTTTTACAGTTTTTCCTTCTTTCATCTGTTGGATTGATTGGAAAAGCCTTTCTGCATTGGTCTTTGAGCTCAGCAGATGTACAGTTTCCATAATCGAGTTATATTCTTCCAGTGAAATCACCACTGTTCCCTTTCCAGATCCTCTTTTGACTATAAGAGTTTCTTGATTATGTTCGACATCATCGAGATACTTTTTCAGATGGGTTCTAAACTCAGTATAATTGGCAGCAATCATAGCGTGTTTATTTAAGTACACGTATAAGTACGTATACGATTACTAAAAGTTGTACCTTCAGATAATATTACAGCCAGGATTTCAAATTTAAGGTCTGCCAGTCTCAGTTTCAACTCTTAAATCGTTAATCTAATGTTCAATTGATCAATTATTCCCCTGCTCTACTGTTCCCCTGCTTTATTGTTCCCCTATTCTATTATTCTCCTGCTCTCCCATTCCCATAGACTTCATGCCCAGAGTCTCCTCCGGATTGTAAATAGGCAATTAGATCCTTTAACTCTTCCTCATTTAAACTGTTGATCAGCCCGGGTGGCATTAGAGAAACCGGCGATGGTTCGCTGGTGGCAATGTCGCTGGTGGCAATAGCTGTTTCCTGGGTGATATTGAATGGATTAACCCCTACGTATACAGAGTCCTCCGTAGATCTAAGTGCCCTACCAATAAGGGTATTGCCATCGTTCATGCTATACAATGTGGCACCATACTGGTCAGAAATAGACACACTGGGAAGAATCATGGCGGTAAGAAGGTCCCTGGTCGAGAAACGGGTTCCTACTTGTGTAAGATCCGGCCCTACACTACCTCCTTGTCCTTTCATGGTGTGACATGCCGCACAGGCAATTGCCTGATAAAGTTGCGCTCCACGCTCAAATGATCGATTATTTAACGACCCCCACGTCCACTTGTTTGTATCACCTAGTTTCCACGCCCGTCCAGGCCCTTCCGGTGGAGGAACGTCAGTATTAAAGGTCACTGATTGTAGCAAGGCCTCTCCTGATAGTTCTGCCAGTTGTTGCTTCTCGTTTTCCGGAACCTTATCCAAAGCCCGCAAACGGATCTGTTCTACAAACCCTTTATAACTTACCCCACCACTTTTTTGCAGTGCCCGGTAAAACCAGGTGAAATACCTTTGACGCAGTTCTGGTGTCCACCCCTTTTTTATATTGCTTAATGATAATGCAAATGCCAGGCCCTGCTCTATCGGCCGGTTTTCATTCATGGCGGTAATTATGGGGCCGTATTGTTCACTTCGCTGCAGCACTTCCTGTGGAGTCAGGTCCGCTTCAATAGTGCTTTCTGCTTCTTCCATAAGGTTCAATGTCTCTTCAATAATATTTTCTCTTCCCAAATAAACCAGCAACTCACAGAGTTCACGATCCAGTGCTGGATTTCCGGAAGGGAAGTGTGGCAGGTTTATGTTTTCTTTTCTTTTTGCTGGTCCTGTACGGATAAATAGTAGTGCATAGGCACGAACCAGGTCCAACTGTTGCTCTATACTAAGTGAACCCTCATCGATTCCCGACAATTTCTCTGAGATCAAAGATCTGAGATCGTCATGTCCCATTCGGGAAATGACCAAAGTCAACTGTATCAAGGTTAAGGGATTTTCTTCCGACTCCAAATTTTCTTTCCAACTGTCCAAATCTTGATTTTCCATAGCCACCCGGGCAGCGTAACGAACAAACCGGTCACCGTCAGCCAGATAAGGCCATACTATCTCAGCTGCTTGAGGATTTGGTTTCTGTAATCCCTCCAACATTCTTCTGGCATCCAGCAATTTGTTGGCACTACTGGAAGGAGCCGTACGCTGTGTTGACTCACTACCGTGGTAGGTAATCTTATATAAATACGAATCCGTTTTTCTACCCCCGGTAGTAAAATACATAGCACCGTCCTGACCAATGACCATATCTGTAACTGGAAGTGGAGTACCTGAAAGGAATTCTGTTTTCATCCCTGTATAAGAGGCCCCCTTAGGTTCCAACTCCACCTGATAAATGGTACCAAAACTCCAGTCCAAAATAAACAAGCTTTTTTGATATTTGACAGGAAACCTAGCACCGGTGCCAAAAGCAATACCTGTAGGTGAGCCTTGACCAATATCCACCACACCCGGCAGATTATCAGGATAACTAGCCGGCCATTTACCTGATCCCGTTCGCCACCCGAACTCCGATCCCGGGATCACGTGGCAGACACGGATAGGCCGGTACCAGGGAGTGCCCAAATCCCATTCCATATCAGAGTCAAAGGTGAATAGTTCTCCATGTTCATCGAAAGCTATATCATAGGCATTCCGAAATCCATTGGCAACTATTTCCCAGTTTTTACCATCTTCATCAGATCTGGCAATCCAACCGCCAGGAGCGGTGCGATCATTGGCATGTCCTCCAGGATCCAAAACAGCAGGGAACAGCCGGTCTTCCTGCCATACTGCGGGTAGCACAGACCCGAAACCTTCAGGGACATCGGTATGATTTCCGGCAATTAGATAGATATGCTTACCATCAGGTCCCAATATCAGTGCATGAGGCCCGTGTTCTCCATTTCCTTCCAAAGAAATTAATTTTTCCACAGTATCGAGCTCATCGTTCCCGTCGGAATCAGTGATTCGATAGATGCCACTGCCTTTGGTTACGGAATCTTCTTTGGCATTTACAGAGACGTATAAGCTGTTGAAAGCCCAAAGCAGGCCTTGTGCGCTGCCAAGCTTTACCGGTATGGTTTCTACTTTAAGCTGTTGACCATTGGCAGGAGGAGTTATCCGATACAGGCTTCCATACTGATCGGAGGCAATAAGCCTACCTTGATCATCATTGGTCAGGGAAACCCAGGAACCCTGATCATGTTCAGAGGGACTGTATAATAGGGTAGCTTCAAAACCTGGGGGTAAAGAAATCTCCACCGCTGGATCCTGTTCAGGCTCCGGCTGGCAAGAAATAATGATCATACTGACAAAAACAAAAAATGGAAATCGAATCTTCATCTGTGTTGGTTTAATTGCTAAAAATAGCAATTAATATAATAGAAATGTTGCCTATTTTTATCTACCATTAAAAATCAAAAACCAAATTACTTAGCAGCTTTCCGTAGCCTTTGGCGCTACGGAGGAGTTCTTAGTCGACGACTTACTGCTTTTACACAAAAACCAAATAAGCCCATGAAATCCCGCTTAATAACAATATGTTTTCTGCTAACCCTCAATCTGACTGCCCAAATCGCCTATTTCCCAGAAAGAGGAGAGTGGAAGGAAAAGTCACCCAATGACCTAAATATCAACGCACAAAAACTTCAAGCCGCCATAGATTTTGCTCAATCCAATGAGTACCAAGGCTCAAAGGATCTTCGGATTGCTATTGTTGAGGCGTTCAAAACAGAGCCTTACCACCAAATAATAGGGCCCACCAAGAAAAGAGGAGGTGCTGCCGGCATGATCATTAAAGACGGTTATCTGGTGGCGAAATGGGGCGACACCAAGCGGGTGGACATGACATTTAGTGTTACCAAAAGTTATTTGTCAACCGTGGCAGGTCTTGCCAGGGACAAAGGTCTTATCCACTCGGTGGAAGATCTGCTGCAGGACTATGTTTGGGATGATAAATTCTTGGGAGCCCATAACAGTCAAATCACCTGGAGACATTTGTTGAATCAAAGCTCCGATTGGTACGGACAGTTATGGGGCGGATATGACTGGGCTGATCGGCCTCCCACCGATGGTGATGTGAATGACTGGAGGGCCCGCAATTTACACACTCCCGGCTCACATTTCAAGTATAATGACGTACGGGTAAACCTGCTGGCATTTTCGCTGCTGCAGGTTTGGCGCAAACCACTGCCAATGGTTTTAAAAGAAAAGATCATGGACCCTATTGGGGCCTCCACAACCTGGCGCTGGTACGGTTATGAGAACTCCTGGGTAAATGTTGATGGCATGAAAATGCAGTCGGTAAGCGGAGGTGGTCATTCCGGGGGTGGGATATTTATCAACACTGAGGACCATGCCAGGTTCGGACTGCTTTTCTTAAACCATGGCAAATGGAAAGATCAACAACTGATAAGTGAAGATTGGATAAAAAAAGCCGTTACACCTTCAAAGTCAGAGCCTGACTATGGCTTTATGTGGTGGCTGGACCCCAATGACGATTCACGCATGAATAAAATTTCCGATGAGGCCTTCTATGCCTCAGGATTTGGCGGGAACTATATTATTGTAGAGCCTGAACATAATATGGTGATAGTTTTACGGTGGACGGAGCCGGGTCAAGTGAACGCTTTCCTGGAAAGACTGTATGAGGCTTTATGATGTTGCTTTGTAGGTGGCGGCAGGTTTGTTGAATCATTGAATCTCAATCGTTTGCATAAAAGCACTTAATTGTAATTTAGAATTAATATAAAATATTTTGTATTTTTACGACCCTTCATCAAGAATGAAATATTTAGATGATATTATTGCACAATAATAACACAACACTAACATTTAACATTTAACATTTAACAAAAATGAATTACCAAACTTTTTTTAATCAAAAATTAGCCACTATTGCCTTCGGATTGGCACTTTTCAGCCTGGTGGCTGTCGCCCAAAACAACAAAGAGAAAGAACGTATTGCAGATGCCAATGCAACCAAAGCAGCTTTTATCTCTGAAAACGACAAGATGGCTGGTTTCTTTTCCGGGGCCTACGGCTATGCTATTTACCCAAGTATTGGAAAAGGCGCAGTTGGTATAGGTGGTGCACATGGCAACGGCGTTGTTTTCAAAGGAGGCGCCGCTCAGAGCAATACTTCTATGTCCCAAGTTACCATTGGATTCCAATGGGGCGGACAGGCTTACATGGAGGTAGTCTTTCTTGAGGATCAGCGAGCCTATGACAACTTTATGGAAGGCAAATTTAAATTGGCTGCTCAAGCTTCCGCAGTTGCGGTTACCGCTGGCGCTTCTTTTGATGTCAAATACAACGACGGAGTGGCCATCTTCACCATGGTAAAAGGTGGATTGATGTATGAAGCTTCTGTAGGTGGACAGAAATTTGACGTAAAGGACTGGAAGAATTAGGCTTTTATCTCCTAAATAAATTTAGGCCCTCTACTTACCTTCAAAGTGAGTAGAGGGCCTTTTTTTGTGCTTTGAAAATCACACATCTGTCATTTGATGAACCAATGATCAGGTTGAGACGCCTGGTTCATGGCTGGATCAACTACTTACTAAAGATGATTTGGTAGTTCTCTTCGATTGACGAAATTTCTATGTCGGTTAACTCATCAAATTCTTTTTGCCTTTTCTTTTTCGACAATTTACCATTGTTTGATTTAGAAAATTGATT
>PVMK01128832.1_pt1 | contig 42430 bp, 35 predicted proteins | sample 1853481 | NCBI WGS metagenome assembly PVMK01 (sample SAMN08533507, study PRJNA380276) | Marine sediment metagenome, whole genome shotgun sequencing project.
CCTTGCTCTATAGGTTTAATTTCCCCTATACTCCTTAATTTATGGGAGGAAAGAAAAAACCCTATGCGACTCCGCGCCTTTGCGTAAGGCGATACCTTCAAGAAGATGTAATAGTTTAGGTCAGTTGTACCATTTCTTGACGTTGTTGTGAACGTGAGAATAATCTGGTTGACACGCGAAGACAGGTGTGTTAACAATTCTCACGATATTTAATCGACACCTGTTTTTCATCTCTTGTATCGAGGGCTCCTTGGCTGCAAAGAAGATCAATATATTTTTAGTGCCTGACGGCACAGGCTGTGTAAAGCAGCTCAGACTTCCTAAGGCCACCCTTTTTTTCATAATACCCCTCCTTATCATTTGCGCGGCCTTCCTTTTGTGGATTATTCATGATTATATAGGAATTAAGGCGAAGACCCCCCAGTTGGCAGAATTGCAGAAAGAAAACGCTCTCCAGAAGGAACAGATTGTTTTCATGGCCCGGCGAATTGACCAGGTTAACCAGGAGATGAATGAACTGAGGGAACTGGATCATAAGTTAAAAGTCATGGTAAACTTAGAAACAGGGGAGGGGAATGAGCAATTCCAGGGAGTGGGGGGATCGGACCCGGCCCTGCTTGATCCTAAAAAGAGCATAGCCAAAGTTGACCGCGAATTAGTGCGTGCCATGCACCGTTCATTGGACAACCTCAACAGCGATATCAATTCAAGCAAAGAGGATAAGGCCGGGCTTCAGGAATTCCTCGAAAACCAGAAGATGCTGCTTGCCTCTACTCCTTCCATATGGCCGGCAAAGGGGTGGCTCAGTTCCCGATTTGGATACCGGAAATCTCCTTTTACCGATAAAAAGGAGTTTCACAAAGGGCTCGACATATCGACGAGGAAGGGCTCCCCGATAGTTGCAAGCGCAGATGGAACCGTATCATTTACCGGTCGGGACCAGGGATATGGCAGGGTTGTTATTATCAGACACGGGTATGGTTTGAAGACCAAGTACGCACACCTGAAAAAATCCCTGGTAAAAAAAGGCCAGTATGTGAAGCGGGGTGAAACAATCGGCCTGGTCGGCCATTCCGGAAGGACTACCGGCTCCCACCTTCATTACGAAGTTCACCTAAATGGGGTCCCTGTAAACCCTCTCCGTTACGTCCTCAATTAAGGCATAAGGCGTTAGGCGTTAGGCGTTAGGCACAAGGAAAAAAATGTCGCTCCGTTGGCCTTAAGTCTTGTGCCTAACGCCTTGTGTCCCAAGCGAGCATTCGTTCCCTCACTCTTTCTTTCAGACCTTACACGTTCAGAGTTAACTTGCGATAAATCCTTGATTTTTGTGTGGGAAAGTTTTTTAATAACCCAGGTCGTGGCCATGCCCGGCAAATCTATATAATATGGTAAGGTATAATGTTTGGAAAAATAATAAAGGGTATTTTCGGCAGTAAGAACGAACGGGAACTCAAGGAGATGGCCCCACTGGTTGATCAAATAAACCAGCTGGAGCCGGATTTTCAAGCCCTGACAGACGGGCAGCTCTCTGCAAAGACAGCAGAATTCAAAGAAAGGCTTTCACAGGGAGAGACCTTGGATGATCTGCTTCCCGAGACATTTGCCGCTGTCAGGGAAACATCTGTAAGGACCCTGGGTATGAGACACTTCGACGTACAGTTGATCGGAGGAATTGTGCTCCATCAGGGCAGGATTGCTGAAATGAAAACAGGTGAGGGCAAGACCCTGGCCGCAACGCTTCCGCTTTGCCTCAATGCCCTGGCAGGTCGAGGAGCCCATCTGGTGACTGTCAACGATTATTTGGCACGACGGGATGCAGAGTGGATGGGAGAAATTTATACGGCCCTAGGTCTTTCAGTAGGTGTGATTGTGCACGGGATGGATGACCTGGAAAGAAAGAAGGCCTATGAATGTGATATCACCTATGGAACCAATAATGAGTTCGGCTTCGATTACCTCCGGGACAACATGAAGTTTGACCATGTTGACTTTGTTCAGAGGGAATTCTGTTATGCAATTGTTGATGAGGTTGACAGCATCCTCATCGATGAAGCCAGGACCCCTCTGATTATCAGCGGTCCTGTAGAACACAGCGAAAACAAGATTTACGAGGAGGTCAAACCTCTTGTAATTAACCTGAGAAAGAAGCAGGGCTCTATCATTCGCTCCCTTTTGAAAGATGTGCGCCAGTCTCTTGAGACAGGGGATGCGGATGAAAGGGCCATCGAAACTCTGCTTCAGATCAAACGGGGGGATCCCAAGAACCCTGTGTTCTTAGATATCGTCGCCAAGAAACAGGCGTTGAAAAAACAGATTGACAGTACAGAGAGCATGCTGAGGTCGCAGAAGATATTGTCTGACCTGGACCAGAACCTTTATTGCACTATTGATGAGCGGAGTAACGCGGTGGAGCTCACCGAAAAGGGTATTGATCTTGTCTCTGAGGGTAGCTTAGGTGAATTTGCCCTCCCTGACTTAGACGATGAGGGTCATAATATTCGGAATGACAAGGGCCTGAGCGATGCGGAAAAGAATGATCGTCTAAGGGAGCTTGAAGAGCGGTACATGAGGTCATCTGACCTCCTTCATTCCACCCAGCAGCTTATCAAAGCCTACTGGCTGTTTGAGAAAGACGTCCAATATGTAATCAAAGATAATGAGATCATGATCGTAGATGAGTTCACCGGCCGGATGATGCCTGGCAGGCGCTGGAGTGACGGTCTGCACCAGGCGGTAGAGGCCAAGGAGGGGGTAAAGGTTGCCGGGGAAAACCAGACCCTCGCCACGGTGACCTTCCAGAACTTCTTTCGCATGTATGAAAAACTTGCCGGCATGACTGGCACCGCCGATACTGAGGCGGCTGAATTCAACAATATCTATAAGTTAGAGGTGGTCGTTATCCCTACTAACGAGGATATGATCCGTGTTAATTTTCCGGACGCGATCTACAAGACCGAGAGGGAGAAGTTTGAGGCTGTTTGTGACGAGATCAGGGAGCTTCATGAAAAGGGCCAGCCGGTCCTGGTGGGCACTATCACCATCGAAAAGTCGGAGATGCTTAGCAAGATGCTTAAACGGGCAAATATCCCCCACTCTGTGCTCAATGCCAAACATCATCAGAAAGAGGCCGAGATTATTGCAAACGCAGGCCAGACAAAGACCGTGACAATCTCTACCAATATGGCCGGCAGGGGAACGGATATTGTCTTAGGGGAGGGAGTTCGGGAGTTGGGTGGACTCCATATCTTAGGGACCGAGAGACACGAGAGCCGGAGGGTGGACAACCAGCTCAGGGGCCGCTCAGGCAGGCAGGGCGATCCCGGCACCTCCCGTTTCTATCTCTCTCTTGAAGATGATCTCCTCAGGATCTTCGGTTCTGAAAGGATCTCCTCCATTATGGAACGTCTTGGCATGGCGGAGGGCGAGCCGATCGAACATAACCCGAGCTCCCGTGGTAATGAAAAGGCCCAAAAAAAGGAGGAAGCCCACAATTTTGACATGAGGAAGCACCTCCTTGAGTATGACGATGTGATGAACAAACACCGGGAGATCATCTATTCCCTTAGAAAAGATATTCTGGAGGGGCATGGGATCGGCGAAATCATTGAGAATATGATCGATGAGAAGGTGGAAGGCCTGATTGATCAGTGGATTGGCCCAGATGAACACCCTGAAGATTGGAATATCAAGGACCTCAAAGGGATTGTCACCAGGTTGTTCGGTTTCCGATTAAAATTGGGGCCGGAGGATATGGGGGAGGAGGAGTTCAATGCTCTGAAGGCGGAGGACCTTCCGGATCTCCTCAAGAAAGAGGTCATGTCGGTTTATGAAGAGAGGGAGCGACAGTTTGGAAAGGAGGAGTTAGAGCATCTTGAGCGTTTTATCATGCTCCAGATCATAGATGACAAATGGGTGGCCCATCTTCAGTCTATGGATCACATGAAAGAGGGCGTTGGTCTTCGTGGTTACGGTCAACTCGACCCCCTCAAGGAGTACCAGAAGGAGGGCTTTGCCCTCTTTGGGGAGCTCATGGATCTGATCCGGGAAGAGAGCGTAAGCATGCTTTTTCGGGTGCAGATAGTGAGGGAAAGACCTGAACAGGAGCGTAAACGGAAGAAAAGGAATTTGAACTTAAGTCACGGTGGGGATGATGAAGGACCGGTTACTGTCAGGCGTAAAGAGGCAAAGGTCGGGAGAAACGCACCGTGTCCCTGCGGGAGTGGCAAGAAATACAAGAAATGCTGCGGGGCCGGTAAGTGAATTGGATATTGATGATTGACAAATGACTATTGACCAATGACAAATGACTATACAGTACAGGGTTTTAAGGCCGGGGCGGTGGTTGCTGGGTTGAAAAAAAATGGAGCCCTTGATCTTGCTCTGATTGTTTCGGATAGAGAGGCAGCAGTGGCAGGGGTGTTTACCACCAACAAGGTCAGGGCTGCTCCGGTTATCCTGTCTGAGAAACACGTGGAAAACGGAAAGGCCCGGGCTATTATTGCAAATGCCGGTAATGCCAATGCCTGCACCGGCGACCCGGGACTAAATGATGCCCGCAGGACAGCAGATCTTGTTAGCCGGGAGTTAGGGATTAATCCTGAGGATGTCCTGGTTGCCTCCACAGGGGTTATCGGGGAATATTTGGATATGGACCTGATTGCGGGGGCAATTCCAGGACTGACAAAGGCCCTCACTCCGGATGCTGTGCCTCTCGCTGCCCAGGCGATCATGACCACTGATTCCTTTCCGAAGATAAGCAGCTTTGTGGGGCGAGCAGGGGAGCACGCGTATCGAATCATTGGGATTGCAAAGGGGGCCGGTATGATTATGCCTGATATGGCCACCATGCTCTGCTTTATCCTGAGCGATATAAATATTAATTCCGATGACCTTAAAAGGGCGCTTCTTTCCTCGGTGGAAACCACGTTTAACCGGATCTCTGTGGATGGGGATACCAGCACCAACGACACGGTCCTGGCAATGGCCAACGGTCTTGCAGGCAACAAAGACCTGCACGGGGAGGATTATGATATCTTCGCTGAAGGGCTGAGAAATGTCATGTGGGATCTGGCCCGGATGATCGTTCGAGACGGGGAGGGCGCCACTAAGCTGGTCAGTGTTGAGGTAAAGAATGCATTTTCTCCTTCGGATGCCTTGATGGCTGTCAAGACCGTAGCTAACTCAAGTCTTGTAAAGACCGCCTTATACGGCCAGGATCCCAACTGGGGGAGGATCATGGCGGCCTTGGGACGGGCAGAAATAGAGATGAGAGAGGATCGAGTGGACATATGGATTGGTGATGCACAGATCGTTGCCGGGGGCCTGGGAATGGGTGCTGAGGCGGAAAAGCTCGCCGCAGAAATAATGACCCTAAAAGAATTCTCCCTCACGGTCGATCTCCATCAGGGGGAGTATCATGAAAGAATGTTCACCTGCGATCTCACCCATGAATATGTTACAATAAATGCGGATTACCGGACCTGAGAGGAATACCATGTTTGCAGTAATCATGTGTGGTGGTTCAGGTACGCGCTTCTGGCCCGCAAGCAGGAGACAGAGGCCGAAACAGTTTCTGGATATCACGGGTAAAGGGCCTATGGTGGTCGAAACCTGCAACAGGTTGGACTCCCTTACCCGCGATGAAGAGATAATCCTTATTCTGGGGGAGAAGCATCTCGAAGAGGCTAAAGATCTGTTTAAGGGTAGAGAGGTGCATATGCTGGCAGAGCCTGTGGGGAGGAATACTGCTCCCTGTATCGGACTGGGCGCTGTATACGCAAGGCATTTGGGCTGCGAAGGGCCTGTGGCCTTCCTCCCTGCAGACCATTTCATCGGGAATCCTTCCAGGTTCCTGGAAGATCTCAGGGCAGCAGGGGAGATTGCAGAGAACGGGGGGATCGCGACCATAGGGATTGTGCCCAACAGGCCTGAAACCGGTTATGGATATATCAGGCGGGATCTGAGCAAAATCGATATCCACGGGACACCGGCCTACAAAGTGCTGCAGTTTGTTGAAAAACCCGACCTGGAAAAGGCGCGCGAATATTTGACAAGCGGTAAATATTACTGGAACGGGGGTATATTTGTTGCCAAGCCTGAAACCATTTTAAAGGAAACAAAGGAACAGCTCCCTGAGCTTTACGAAGGCTTGCAGAGGTTGGCAAAGGCATTGGAGAACGGAGAATTTGAGGAGGAGTTGAAAGATGTTTATGACGCCTTGACAGGTATTTCCTTTGACTATGGTATCATGGAAAATACCAGAGAAGAGGTCTATGTGATTCCCACTGAGTGTGGGTGGAGCGACGTGGGTTCATGGGAGTCCCTATATGAACTGAGGGCATCTGAACGGGATAAGGAACAGAATCTGGTGGACGGCGAAACCATCCTTATAGAGTGTGAAAAGAGTTTCGTATCAAATAGCGCCGGACGTTTAGTGGCTTGTTTGGGGCTTAAAGACACCCTGATAGTTGATACGCCCGATGCCCTGTTAGTGGCTGATCTGAATAGATCGCAGGATATTCGAAAAATCGTTGACCGGCTGAAGGAGAATGGAAAGAATAAATTGCTGTGAAGTCCGGTCCGTTTGAAGCGCATAGATTATTGGGGCCTGGGGTATGATATCCGCGGGGTTTTGAACTTCATCCTCGCCAATATTATCCGGACTTCTTCTTCTCTTGAGCGGAGGATTTTCTTTTTGGCAGTGATGTCAAAAAGCCCTGACATCTGCCTGAAGAACTCCACGCTTGTCTTTCTAACCCCCTCGGCCAAAATAATCTCTCCCGAAGGCTTCAGAAAGCTCTCAAAAAGTTTAAGGATCGGTTGATAATCCTTCTCCTTATATACCACCTCCGAACCTATAATGTAGTCAAATAACCCCTCTAACCGGGGGTTCTCCCAGTCTAATTCAGTAATTTCAAGACCGGCGTCGTCTGCGGAGAGATTAGCACTGGCATTAGCCTTGGCAAAGCTAAGGGCATCGGGATTATATTCGGTCATGGTAACACAATGTCCAAAGCGAGAGGCAACAACACCTACCACACCCATACCGCATCCGATCTCAAGAAAGCGTTTTTCAGAGTCGACCGGCATCCCGGACAGATAGTCAGACAGTATAATGGAGGCTTCCCATATTTTGGACCAAAGGGGAAAGTCGTGGAAGATATCCTCGGGGTCAATAAATTTATCTAGAGATTTTGGAGTAAAAAAACGAAAATGCCGGTCCTTGATCGTGAGGTCAGAGGTGTCAGTTTCGTATTCCTGGTGAAAAGATTCGAGGGAAAACATGGGGTAAAGGTTACCTCCTTTTAACCACTCAACTACTCAACCACTTAACCAGGTCTGATGTCAAGGTTTGATCCCGTCTTCTTATATCTTCCTTCAATGTCTGTCGTGTCGAAGCCCGACTGCGGAGAATGCCCCATAACAGGAGTTTACAATCAGTTGGTGTATGTGGTAACATTAACAACTATTTGCTCATGCGGAGGAACCATGAAGAGGATAATAACTGTTGCCATCTCCCTTCTGGTCATTTTATTTTTCCTGCCCGCTTGGGTGCTGGCAGAGTGTGAAGATGAAGATTCCATTACGTGGTTTATCCTTGATCTGAACAACAAATCCTGGTTTTCGTCGGGACACTAAGATGAACACATTAATAGGAGGTAAAAGACAATGAAGGAACTGGAAACCTTTTTCAAGACTGTTGGTGAAGGTCTGAGGACCCTGGCTCAGGGGGTTAATGCAATAGCCGACAAGCTGGATGGCCTTAGTGATGCCCGGAACGGGCAAAAGTCTAAACCGGATACTAAAGATATGCCTGATCGTGAGGTTAAGGCTGAAACCCCAAAAGCCAAGAAAGCCGGAGATAGTGTGAAGAAACCCACTCCTCGAGGGAAAAAGGGAACCGCCGCATCTGATATTGTATCCGAGATCTTTGACAGCGCAAAGGGCCCTGTAGATATCGCTATATTGGTTGAGAAAACCGGCTTTGAAAAGAAAAAACTACACAACATCCTTTATAGACTCAAGCGCCAAGGTAAGGTGAGGAGTGTGAGCAAAGGTGTCTATTCTAAGGTTTAGTCATAATTTGAATTGATCTATGGACTCTATTTTATCAGAAAAACATCGGGTCGTACGCCGTTCGGTTCGCAGATTTTGTGAACGCGAACTTCGGCCAATTGCCAAAGAGATTGACCATGAAGCTCGCTTTCCATGGGAAGTTGTGGAGAAGATGGGCAGGCTGGGATATTTTGGAATTCAAGTTCCAAAGGAATTAGGTGGGGCCGACCTGGATTCCTTGAGTTATGCCATTATCATTGAGGAGCTCTCAAGGGTCTGTGCAAGCCTCGGGCTCTGCGTGACGGTTCACAACTCTGTGGCTGTTTATCCCATACTGGCCTTTGGATTGGAAGAGCAGAAAGCAGAATGGGTTCCTCCGCTTGCCCGCGGCGAAAAAATTGGGGCGTTTTGTTTAACAGAGCCCAATGCCGGATCAGACGCAACCGGGATTGAGTCAACCGCCATTAAGGACGGGGATAACTATGTGGTGAATGCCAACAAGGTTTTTGTGACCAATGGCGGTGTTGCCGATACCTGCCTGATTTTTGTTCAAACCAATCCCGGCACTGATCGGAAAGAGATGAGTGTAGTAGTTGCTGAACGGGGCACGACCGGATTTGTGGTTGGGGATCTTGAAGACCTATGCGGAATGCGGGCAAACCCGGTAAGCTCTATCCGTCTGTATGACTGCAGGATACCTTTTAAAAACTTGCTGGGTCAAGAGGGCCAGGGGCTGAGAATCGGTCTTACAGCGCTCGATACGGGAAGAATCGGAATCGCGGCCCAGTCTGCTGGAATTGGTCAGGGGGCACTTGAGGAGGCGCTTGGATATGCCAAGCAGCGCCGCCAGTTCGGGGTTCCCATTGAAAAGCATCAGGCGATTCAGTCTATGATCGCGGAAATGGCCACGCTTGTAGATGCTTCAAAGCTTATGACCTATCGTGCTGCCGCTCTCCGCGATAAAGGAAAACCCTTTTCCCAGGAATCGGCAATGGCAAAGCTTTTTGCGTCTGAAGCCTCCTCTAAAATAACTGATATGGCGGTTCAGATCCATGGGGGGTATGGATATTCAAAACTGTATCCTGTGGAGCGATATTACCGCGATGCCCGTGTGACAAGGATTTATGAAGGGACATCAGAGATACACCGGATGGTGATTGCCAGGGGACTGATGAGATAGATGATTGATGATTGATGATTGATGATTGATGATTGTATTTCGTTAGCCACTTTAGCTCACTTTAGACACTTAAAACTTTAGGCACTTCATGATGCATATAATAGTCTGTATCAAATCGGTAATCGTAAAGGCACCCGAGGCCGGCATGGTCCGTTCCCATGACTTGACGGAATTGAATCCCTTTGACAGACCGGTTTTGGAGACGGCTCTTCGTATCAAGGAAGCCCGGGGCGGAATAGCGACCGCACTTTCAATGGGGCCTGAATCGAGTATCTCGGTTCTTTCTGAGGCAAGGGCTATGGGGCTTGACCGGGGTGTTCTGGCATGCGATCCGGCCCTTGCAGGATCTGATACCCTTGCAACCTCAACTGCACTCGCTGCCGCCATAGATAAGCTGAGGCCTTTTGATCTGGTCCTGTTCGGCACAAGGACCTCTGACAGTGACACAGGGCAGGTTGGGCCCCAGGCTGCGATGCTCCTCGGTATTCCCTTGGTGACCCAGGTTCATTCCATCGAGCACATAGACTCCGGTCTTTATGTTGAACGGACTGTAGACGGTTTTATTGAGAAGTTCGAACTCTTATTCCCTGCCGCACTCACCATTCATCCGGCCTCAGTACAACCAAGAGACATCGATCTCGCCGATATTGGGCCGGCCTTTGAAAAACAGGATACGAAAATCTGGAATCTGGGCGATCTGGAATTATCTCCGGACCAGGTTGGTGACGCGGGGTCCCCCACTAAGGTATTATCCATTTCAAGGGCAAAAAGGCACAAGAGATGCGAGTTCATAAAGGGCGATACCCTGGAACAGGCAGACGAACTCATCAAACGGTTAGCTGAGTCAGGCATGATAGGGTAGGTGTTGTGGATGGATGATGCGACCACAAAAGATATATGGGTGTTTGGTGATCTGAGAAATGAAAGGCTTTTCGGGTTCAGCCTCAATGTCCTGGCCAAAGCGCGGGAGTTATCCCGGTCAGTCGGGGGAAAGACCGCGGTTGTAATTTTCGGACCATCCGAGGATGAGCCGGAAGAGATTTCCATACAATCTTCACACATACCGGTCAGGATTGCAGAGAAAGAATACGTCGCTCATGGCGCAGACAAGGTTTACGTTATTGAGAACGGGGACGTTATTATGCCGGGGTCTGAGATTTATGCTAGATCCCTGGCAGATCTGGTCAGGGAACGGCTGCCCATGCTTGTCCTTTTTGCCCTGACGGATTTTGGACGGGAAATAGCTGCTATGACGGCCAGGATCTCTAATGCCGGGTTGATTGCAGATTGTGTGGATCTGCGGATCGAGGAAAATGGAATTAAAGGGGTATGTCCTGCCTGGGGTGGAGAGATAGTGGCTGAAATCGGGTTTTCTGATTACCATGGCACCGGATTTGCTACGGTTCAGCCGAATGTTTTCTCTCCTGTTGAGGTGCCGGGTCAACCGGGCGATATTGAACGGATTCAGAGTAAGCACGTGGATGAAATCAGAGGGCTTAAGCTCCTGGACCGTTCTCCGGAACCTGCTGAACGACGTATGTTAGAAGATGCGACGGTTGTTGTGGTGGGCGGGGCCGGACTTGGAAGCAGTGATGGATTCAGGATGGTGCGGGAATTAGCCGGGGCCCTTGGAGGTGAAGTGGGGGCAACGCGGCCTCCGGTGTTACAGCACTGGGTAGAAGAGGAACGAATGATCGGTCAGACCGGAAAGACGGTGAAGCCTGATCTCCTTTTTTCCATTGGTACTTCCGGGGCTATGCAGTATACGGCAGGGATTATGAAGTCAAAAACCATAGTCGCTATTAATCGCGACCCGAATGCATCTATCTTTGAGGTTGCAGATTTGGGCATAGTTGCAGATGCAAAGACCTTTATGCCCCTGCTAACAGCCCGGGCCAAGCAGACGGTGATGCGTAAATTAGCGGATGTATTGACAGATGATAAAGTTGTTCAGACCGGGGAGGACGGGTTCGGGGCCAAGATTGAAAAACTCAGAAAAGGACAGGGCTGGTCACGGGAATCTTTAGCAGAGGCGACCGGCCAGACTCCGGAATTTATCGCCCGTGTGGAATCAAACGACATCTCACCACCGGTGAGTTTTTTAGTGCGTCTTGCAGGGGCCCTGAGTATTGATCCGGGGACTTTCCTCCATAAGGAAGAACAGGCCGCAATTCGAGACCAGCGTGCCAAGGCCTTTATTAAACGGACCCGCAGCTACTCTTACCAGACCCTTACACCAGAGGCCGAGAACAGCCATTTGAGAGCCTTCATGGTGACAATCGAATCCCATCATGCCCACAAGCCGGTGGAATATAAACATGAGGGTGAAGAATTTATTTTTGTGATGAATGGAGATCTTGAGTTTACACTCGGGGGCAGGCCCCGCGTGCTTAAAAAGGGAGAGAGTATACATTTCAACTCAGATATACCCCATAAGCTCAAAAGCTTGTCTAATGAACCTACCCGGTGTCTGGTGATGCTTTATACTCTTTAGTCACCTTAAATCACTTTAGCTCACTTTAGACACTTTAGTTCACTTTAGGCACTTTTACCGCCTTCTTTGCTAAAGACTTCTCCAATTTATTGACCTTCCTGGTCAATGCGTCGATCCTGGCCGTAAGATCAACTGTCTGTTCCCTGGTAGCGAGATTCATGATGTTCAGAACTTCATCGATCCGCTGATCAATTTTTTCTCCAATCCAATTTCTCAGATCATCGGCACGGCCCGAGATCTCTTTCTTGAATTTACTCCCCTCGGACTTGGTTAGCTCTTTTTCCCTGACCAATCGGTCGACCAGTTTATCTATTTCCTCATCGGCCATAGTCAAAGCGCGGTCCCAAAGGGAAACATATTTCTTGCCATAGTCCACAAGAGTCCCCGGGCCCTTTCGAAGCAGCTGAACCACGACCCCGGAGGCCACATCATCGGTTTTCCCCTTCTTATCCCGTGCCAAAATCTGGGATACGGTGGCAGCGGTCAGATCTTTACCGGTTTTGTTATCCACTACCGTGATCTCTTCTCCTGACTTGATCAGTTTTGAGATCTGGTCCAGGGTAATGTATTTTTTATCTGTGACATCATAAAGTTTGCGATTGGCATATCGCTTGATTTTATGCATTATTTTCTCCTGTTAAGGGGATTGGACCCTACACACCGCCACCGTTTTGTGCGGAAGCGGTGTGTCAATACATTCAGGCTGTCTGCGCCTTGCTCAGGGCATTGATTTTACGGTTGAGGGTCTTTACAGTTTTTGCCAACGTTTCCACATCCTTTTTGTTTGGCAGGTTTAACCGATCCGGAACAGATTTGAGGCCTTTGCTTATACCCTCTTCGATAGTATTTACCATGGGGATCTTGTCTGTTAATTTCTTGGCGTTATCGATGATACCTTCAAAGGCCCGCCTGGTATCCTTTTGCAAACCCTTGTAAAAACCTTTACCGCCATCAATAAAATCGTCCATTGCATTGCGGAAATCATCTCTCAGCTCTTCGACAAAATCTTTACCGTCTTCAACAAAACCGTTAAAGACCTTGCCGGGGTCTTTAGTCACATCCTTGACGAAGTCTTTGCCATCATCAATGAGTCCTTCAATTGTCTTGCGGGGATCTTTTTGCATTTCCTCAACAAAATCCTTACCGGTTTCAAAGGGCTTAAGGACATATTTTTCATTATAGTCCTTACCCGTTTCAATCCAGGTGTCAGTGTTTTTTCTGATTGCTTTTAAAGAATGCAACTGAGTCTTTCTCTTTTTTGCTGTCTTTTTTGCCGGTTTTTTTGTACTCTTTCCTCTTGTTGCCATGGTTAAATACCTCCTTAAGTTCAAAAAACAGATTGTTAAATTTCTTTGTTTCGACGTTTCGTTGGCTTCAATATAACGCACTGCGTCATTTTGTCAACTTTTTTTATGCTTTTTTTAACGCGAGTCCTTGATTTATATGTAGCAAATGCCATGATACCTGATTTTCAGGAGCTATTCTTGTTTATCCTCTTTTCCTACTCAATCCCGCCTATCGGCGGGACTCAACTACTTGGGGAGGTCTCTTCATGGTGAGCATTTTTATTGCTATCCTGATCGCTGTTTTTTTCTTTTTCCCGTTGATGACATATATAATTTTCTGGTACGATACGGGAAACAGCCCTTACAGGGATGAACTGGCTGAGGAATCTGGTGGGAAAACAACCATCTGGATTTTAAAAGGGCTCATGTCGAGCATCCTGAGTCACATCATTATTATCAGTTCCTGCCCTCTGGCCTTTGTCAAGAGGTTCTGGCAACCGGCTCCCAGTGATAGTCCCTCCTCTCCCCCGGTCATTTTAATCCACGGTCTTTACCACAATGCAAGTGCATGGATTTTTTACAGATGGTGGTTGAGACGCGCCGGGTATCAAAGAGTATATCTGTTCAACTATAATAGCCTGAAGTCCACCTTCTGGGAGATCAGTAGCCAATTTGATAAATGGATGGCGGAAACAGCCCTCTCCTTTCCCGGAGAGGCCGTGTTGATGGTAGGGCACAGCCTGGGAGGGCTCCTTGCAAAGGCCTATGCCGGAAAAAAGGGTGGGGGTGAAAGACCGGCGGTCCGGGCGATTGTCACATTGGGGTCCCCACATAAAGGGAGCAGGATGACCGTCTTCGGGATAGGGAGACTGGCCAAAAGCCTGACCTTTGGCAGTACTTTGATAAGAGAGTTAGAGGAGATAAGAATCCCTTCAGGGGTGAACTGCACTGCCATCTATTCGCCGGTGGACAATATGGTACTGCCTGCCGAATCCCTGAAAGCGCCACCGGGCTGGGATGAGGAAAGAACCGTACCGATCTGTCATGTTTCCATGCTCTATCATTGGGGTACATTTAATCAGGTCTTGAAGTGTCTAAAGTTTACCCCGTTAAATGCAAAGAGCCTTATTTAACTGGGGTGACTAAAATTTGCCCCGTTCAATTCGCAGATTTGTTGAAGGGAGAATTGGTGGCTCTTGGCACATACATCCACCAGAGCTACAAAAGGCTCTCTTTGAGGTCAATGGGATCTTGATGAAGGAGTGACAGGTCGGAGGGAGGTTTGAGAAAAGGAAAAGGCAGAGTCCGAGAGGGGAAATTAACAGATCACCCTCCCTCATTAATTCTAAGGGAGGGAGTCTGTCCATAGATGATAATTGTATTATATCAGCCCGTAGTCCGAAAGCGCCTTTTTCAGCTTTTCAAGATTGGCCGGCGCCATAGGATAAAGAGGCAGCCTCATTTCGTCCTGGATCTTCCCCATCAGCCCGAGGGAGGTCTTTACCGGAATCGGATTTGTCTCAAAAAACATGGCCTGGCACAGGGGAAGGAGTTTGTAAAACAGCCTTTTTGCCTCATCAATCTTTCCCTCTTCCCACGCCTTGACCAGATCTGCCGTATCCCGGGGAACGATATTGGCCGCCACGGAAACCACCCCTGCTCCCCCGATAGAAAGGACCGGAAGCGTCAGATTGTCATCACCCGACAAAAGGGTAATTTTGTCTCCGGCCAATCTAACAACATCAGCCATCTGACCAAGACTGCCAGATGCCTCTTTTATGGCCACCACCTCCGAGAGTTCCGCTAAACGCGCCACTGTTTCCGGAAGCATGTTAACGCTGGTCCGGGTCGGCACATTATAGAGGACCTGAGGCAGGGGCACCGCCTTTGCAATGGCCTTGAAATGCTGATAAAGCCCCTCCTGCGTCGGTTTGTTATAATATGGGGTTACCTGCAGGGTGGCGTCAGCCCCCACCTTTTTGGCGTGTCCCGTAAGCTCGATAGCCTCACTCGTGCTGTTTCCGCCTGTCCCTGCAATAACAGGGACCCTCTTATTGACAGCCTCCACGGCAATATCGATGACCCTGGCGTGTTCTTTTACATTTAGAGTTGCAGACTCTCCGGTCGTGCCACAGGGTACAATTGCACTTGTGCCGTTTTCGATCTGAAACTCTATCAATTGACGATATGCTTCTTCATCCACTTTCCCATCTTTAAACGGGGTTATAATTGCGACAATAGATCCTGAAAACATGATAACCTCCCTTCATAATTATCAATTATTATTTATTATTGGTCAATTATCATTAATTTTTTACCATTGGTCAATAGTCAATATTCAATCTCGCGCATCGCGGGATCAATATTCAATTCTAAAGGGCCTCCTGGTTCAGCCGCCCCTCGTAGATAATAGAGGTATTTCCCTCGAGCCAGACTTGGTCGAAGGAATCGCGTTCCCTCTGAAAATGAATGGCCAATTCCTCCCCTCCCCTTGTCATTACCCTAACCGGAGATGCCACCATCCCCCTCATCGAAGCCACCAAGGCAGAGGCGATTGCCCCTGTTCCACAGGCCAAAGTCTCGTCCTCGACCCCTCTTTCATAGGTCCTGACAGCTAATCTGTCGGGGCCGATTTTCGTCATAAAGTTGGCGTTGGTCCCTTCCGGAGAAAACCGGTTGTGATAACGAACATCCCGGCCCTGATCCCTTACCGGATGGTTCTCTAAGTCTTCAACATCAACCACAACGTGGGGCACCCCTGTATTGATGAAATCACAGCTCCTCCACCCCTGCTGAAACTCCAGGTCTATATCCATGGAAGCAATACCCGGCTTGGGCATAAGAACCTTTACCACACGTCCATTGACTTCAGCCGACACCGGTCCGGCCAGGGTTTCAAAGGTCATCTTGGGACCTGCGATCTTCTTTAAGAAGGCGAAACGGGACACACAACGACCCCCGTTACCGCACATTTCCACCTCCCCGCCATCGGCGTTAAAGAAACGCCATCCAAAGTCATATTTGGTTGATTTAATGACAAAGATCAGACCATCAGCCCCCACAGATTCCCTCCGTCTGCAGGTCCTTTCAACCAACCGGCCCATCTCTTCTTCTTTTATGCCTTCATCCCTGTTATCAATAAGGATAAAATCATTGCCGCTGCCGCTCATTTTCCAGAATTCAACAGGTTCCATCTTCAACCCTCAGCCCTCTTGCACTGTATTCTGGTCTTCCATCAAGAAATCGGGAATCGATTCACCTCTTATGAGGTCCTCAAAATTCTCCCTATCTCTTATTGTAAAATAGCGATCTCCCTTGACCATCACTTCGCAAATCTTAGGTCTCGAATTATATGTGGAGGACATACTGAAGCCATAGGCCCCGGCGCTCATGACCGCCACCAAATCGTCAGGCTCAAGCATCTCCACATCTCGCCCTTTGGCCAGAAAATCCCCGGATTCACAAATAGGGCCAACTATATCGGCCCTCACTTTCTCTCTGCCTCGGATCTTTACGGGCTGAATGCCATGGTATGAATTGTAGAGACTCGGCCTCATAAGATCATTCATGGCCGCATCCACTACAAAGAACATCTTCTCTTTGGTTGGCTTGGTATAGAGGACTTTGGTTATAAGGATCCCCGCATTTCCAACGATCACACGGCCCGGTTCAAAAATCAGGGTCAGGTCAGATGCTCCGAGCTCGGTCTGAATCGCGCGGGCATATTCCTCAGGATCAGGAGGCGCCTCCATTTCATAGGTAATCCCCAGGCCCCCTCCCAAATCCAGATAATCCACCCCGATACCCATATCCCTTAGACCCCCGATCAATTTCTTAAGTTTCCTGAGGGCATCCACGAATGGTCCCACCTCAGTGAGCTGCGATCCAATGTGGCAGGAAACCCCGACCACATCCAGCCCGTTCAGGGCTGAGGCAACTGAATACTGCTCAAGGGCATCATTGATATCAATTCCGAACTTATTCTCTTTAAGACCGGTAGAAATATAGGGATGGGTCTTTGGATCCACATCAGGATTGACCCTGATAGCCAGCCTCGCTTTCTTACCCATCCTTTCAGCCACTTCATTCAGCTTAAGTATTTCCTGTGCAGACTCCACATTAAACATGAGGATTCCGGTCTTAAGGGCATATTCAAGAGCCGCGACCTCTTTGCCCACCCCTGAATAGACAATCCTGGTCGGTTCCACCCCAGCCTTCAGCGCCCTGTAGAGCTCTCCTCCAGAGACAATGTCCACACCGCCTCCCAACATGGCAAAAAGCCTCAGTATGGCCATGTTGGAATTTGACTTCATGGAAAAGCAGGTCAGGTGTTTCACGCCGGAAAAGGCATTGTCAAAGGCCCTGAAATGCTGCTTAAGGGTGGCGTGAGAGTATAGATAGAAAGGTGTACCGAGTTCCTGGGCGATAGTGGCTATCGGGACTTCTTCACAAAATAATTCGTCTTTTATGTAGTTAAAATGATGCATCTTTGGATTGTTGATTGTTGATTGTTGACTGTTGATTGTTGATTTATATTTTGATATGTTCTGAATAATAAGGTGTTATGAGAATATGGGATATTGAGGCCGGAATATCAGGTATTTCACAGGTCGCCAATCTCAGGCCAATCATCAATCAACAATCATCGATCAACAATCGTAAATTTCGCCTTGTCTGAGGGCGGTCCTAAAGCCCCATTCTTTCCCATAAGCCGGACCTCGAAAAAATGTATGCCCTTTTTTTCCACACCGGAGATTTCACAGCTAAATCGATCGCCTGAAACAACCTTTTCCTTTATCTCTTCAAAACCTGTCATCTCAATGGGGCATCCTTCGCAGGGCGAATTATCCATTGTGTACCACGCATGATAAACCCTGCACCCTGTCACACTGGATATAATTTTATCCTCACCTCGAACATATCCCTTCAAAAGGATGCGGCCGTTTTCCCTTTCCGCCTTCAACTGATCCACTCTTAGGGAAAGCTTGCTTTCGGTTAAAAATGGCGGCCCCTTTTTCCCACACGCAGGCAAAAGCGCAATGAGCGCGGCCAAAAAAGAAGCCAGGAAAAACACAGGCCGCCTATTCAGTCCGGGCCCCCCTTTTCTTGCTACATATAATGGTTTTCTGCCCATATCAACAACAACCAGAGCCTCCCCAATCGACAATCATAAATCATCAATCATCAATCCCAAGCTCTCTCTTCGCCTCTTCAACTGCCTTTTTAACCATATCCGGCCCGGTTCCCCCGGGGATATTCCTCCTTGCGGGGGCCAACATGGGATCAAGCCATTCGTAAACATCCTGATCGATCTGCCGGTTGAAATCTTTCATCTCATCGAGAGCAAGTTCATGAAGTTCTTTCTTCTGGTCTATTGCAAAAAGGACCATCTTACCCACGATCTCATGTGCCTCACGAAAAGTAATACCTCTGCCCACAAGATAATCGGCCAGATCCGTTGCCACCAAAAAACCTTTCTCTGCAGCCTCCTTAAGCCTCTCCCCCTTGAAGGTAATTTTTCCGAGGAGTCGAGCCATAACCTCGAGGCATATCTGGACAGTGTCAGAAGAATCAAACAGTGCCTCTTTATCCTCTTGAATGTCCTTATTATAGGTTAAGGGCAGGCCTTTCATTGTTGTCAGGAGAGACATCAGATGGCCATAGACCCTGCCTGTTTTCCCCCTTATCAACTCCGGCAGGTCAGGATTTTTTTTCTGGGGCATTATACTGCTTCCAGTACAAAAGGCGTCGGAGATTGCTATAAACCCGAACTCCTGACTCGACCAGATGACGAGTTCTTCACTCAGCCGACTCATGTGCATCATAAGCACCGAGGCATTAAAAAGAAATTCCAACACGAAATCCCTGTCACTGACAGCATCCATGCTGTTTTGGGAAATGCGGTCAAAGCCTAATTCCTCGGCAACCATTTCCCTGTCTAAATCAAATGTGGGACCTGCCAGGGCGGCGCTTCCTAAAGGCATTATGTTTACCCGTCTGAAACCCTCCTGGAACCGTTCACTATCCCTCTTAAACATCTCATTATAAGCCATCAGATGATGGGATAAAAGCACAGGCTGGGCCCTCTGCAAATGGGTATATCCGGGCATAACAATATTGAGGTTCTCTTCCGCGATCCGGATCAAGGCCCTCCGGCTTTCCTTGATCAGGTCAATTACACCTTGAATGGCGTCCCTGACATAGAGCCGAACATCCAGGGCGATCTGATCATTCCTGCTCCTCCCCGTGTGGAGTTTTTCTCCTAAGGCCCCGACCTTGTCCACCAAAGACTTTTCCACAAGGCTATGTATATCTTCGTAATCATCATCAAAGGAAAACTCTCCATGGTCCAGCTCTCGTTTGATCTTGCCGAGGGCCTCCACAATATCGGTTGCCTCTTCATCCGTGATTATCCCCTGATTGGCCAACATCCGGCAATGGGCGATACTGCCTTCTATGTCATAGGAGTAAAGGTGGTGATCAAAACCGATTGAGGCATTAAACCTGTTTACGAGTGCGTCAGTTTCCTGGTTGAAACGACCACCCCAAACCTTCTTAGTCATGACTGATCCTCGTGTAGATGAAATTTGAAACTGGAAACTGGAAATTTGGCATCCTTAACAGATTGCGAATAAATTGCGAAATCGCGCATTTTAGAATTGATGTCAGAATTCCATTTTTATCTCAATGTATCCAAGTCTCCAAATTAAGGTTTAACCTGTATCGAGTTTTCAATGGTCAAAGGAAAAAATGCTACTCAAAGATACCTAAGATGTAATATTACCTCAATTGCTCGGTACCAATTTCAAGTTTCAAGTTTCCAGTTTCAATTCTTGCGCTCTAAGAGCTTAGCGATTTTGAGCCGAAGACCGTTGAGCCGTATGAATCCCTCGGCATCCTTCTGTCTGTAAACCTCGTCCTCCTCAAAAGTGGCGAAATCGGCATCATACAAAGAAGAACGCGACATTCTCCCAACGACTATACAATTCCCTTTATAGAGCTTTATTCTTACGACACCGTTCACATTTTTCTGGGCCACGTCTATCAGGGTCTGAAGCATCTCTCTTTCAGGTGCAAACCAGTAACCGTTGTAGATCATTTCAGCGTATCTTGGTATTAACCCGTCCCGGATATGTATAACTTCCCTGTCAACGGTAATGGATTCCATGGCAATATGCGCCGCCCTGAGGATGGTTCCCCCGGGCGTTTCATAGACGCCTCTCGACTTCATGCCCACATAACGATTTTCCACCATATCCACCCGGCCTACGCCGTTTCTACCACCGAGGTCGTTCAGGTGAGCCAGGAGGCTGGCTGGCGACATTGCCTCACCATTCACAGAAACAGGATTCCCTTCCTTAAACTCAACTTCCAGATAGGTAGGTTTGTCAGGGGCCTCCTCAGGTGAAACCGACAGCACAAACATATCTTCGGGGGGCTCACTCCAGGTATCTTCAAGTATCCCGCCTTCAAAACTGATGTGCAGTAAATTCCGGTCGCTTGAATAGGGTTTTTTCTTGGTTACAGGAACAGGAATGCCTTTAGACCGGGCATAATCCATCAGATCTTCCCTTCCCTTGAAATCCCAGGTTCTCCATGGAGCAATAATCTTGATGCCCGGATCGAGCGCCATGTAGGCAAGTTCAAACCTCACCTGATCATTTCCCTTGCCAGTGGCGCCATGACTGACCGCATTGGCCCCCACCCTCCTGGCAACTTCAATCTGGCCTCTCGCGATGAGCGGTCTTGCTAAAGATGTCCCTAAGAGATAAGTCGACTCATAGACCGCATTCGCCCTCAGTGCAGGCCAGACAAAATCCCTTACAAACTCTTCTTTCAGGTCGTCGATTATAACATCGTCAGCCCCTGTTTCTAAGGCCTTTTCTCTGATGCCATCTATCTCTTCAGCCTGCCCCAGATCAGCGGCATAGGCAACCACGGGGCATTCATAGGTCTCCGTGAGCCATTTTAATATTACGGAGGTGTCAAGTCCTCCCGAATAAGCCAGAACAATTTTTTTAATCTCTTCACTCATCAGAACTCAAATCTCCTCATCAGTTTTCAATTCCCCCAGTATCCTGTCGAGCGCTTCCACTAACAGGTCAACCTCACCTTTTTGTACTATCAGAGGAGGCAGGAAACGGAGCACATTTTCCTGGGCACAATTGATCAGGAATCCCTCCCTCAAACAGGCTTCCACCACCGGAGCGCCGGGGACTTTTAGTTCCATACCGAGGATAAGACCCATCCCCCTGACCTCTTTAATGAAGTCGTATCTCCGAACGAGTTCTTCCAATTGCCCTTTAAAATACTGCCCCATCGTTTTTGCATTCTCTATCCATCCATCTTCCAGGAGACTCTGCACCACCGCTTTTGAAACAGCCGTCACGAGAGGTGTTCCCCCGAAAGTGGTGGCATGGCTCCCGGGCCCAAAGGCCGGGCTCAACTTCTCAGTCGAAAGCATTGCCCCGATCGGCAAACCATTACCCAGGGCCTTGGCTAAAGTCATAATATCCGGTGTAACGCCATAATGTTCGTGGGCAAAAGGTCTGCCCGTCCTCCCCATCCCCACCTGGACTTCGTCAAAAATCAAGAGCACCTCGCGCTCGGTGCACAGGTTTCGGACCTCCTTCAAATACCCGGAATCCGGGCAGACAACCCCCCCTTCTCCCTGTATCGGTTCAAGAATGACCGCACACACGGAATCATCCATTATTTCATCAAGGCTTTTAACATCATTGAATGAGGCAAACCTGAACCCCTGGAGCAGGGGATCAAACCCGATCTGGATCTTGGCCTGGCCCGTTGCAGAAAGGGTGGCCATGGTCCGGCCATGGAAGGAGTTGTCCATGGAAATGATCATATGCCTGTCAGGACCGAACTTCTCATTGGCGTAGCGGCGTGCCAGTTTTATGGCTGCCTCGTTTGCCTCGGCCCCACTGTTGCAGAAAAACACCCTGTCCGCAAACGAGTTCTCCACTAAGAGCTTGGCCAGTTCGACCTGAGGTTTTGTATAATAAAGATTCGAGACGTGAACAAGCCTCTTTGACTGCTCTTCCAAGGCTCGGCTCACCACAGGCGAGCTGTGGCCCAAAGCACAAACTGCAATGCCCCCGACAAAGCCCGATATTCATTCCCTTTCTCATCCCAAACCCGGCATCCTTCACCTCTGATGAGTGCTACAGGGAAGCGGCCGTATGTCTGGAACATATACTTGTCTGCCAGGCTCATAATTGAATCGTTTTGCACATCGTCATTCATTATTCCATTCCCTTTAAAAGGTCACGAAGTTCCTTAACTTTAGGCACTTCAAACTTTAGGCACTTTAGCTCACTTATAATTAGCTAATCAACGATTTCCGTACCCACCCCTATTTTAGTGAGGATCTCCAACAAAATGGCATGCGGGGATCGTCCATCTATGATATGGGCCTTACCCACACCCGCATCTAAGGCGGCCAAACAACATTTTATTTTTGGAATCATCCCGCCTTTGATTACGCCATCTCCAATCAGCTGTCGGGCCTCTTCCACCTTCAAGGTTGAAATCAATTTGCCGTTTCCATCAAGCACCCCTTCTGTATCGGTTACAAGCACCACTTTCCTGACGCTCAGGTCGGAGGCTCTCTCGCCGGCCACTCAATCTGCATTTACATTATAGGTCTCCCCTTCTTTCCCGGAACCTACCGGGGCAATAACCGGAATAAACTCACTTTCCATAATAGTAACGAGAATGGCATTGTCCACGGAGGTAATCTCGCCAACCATGCCCATATCGATTATTTCAGGGGCCTGATCCTCTCTCCCGCTCTTAAGATATTTCATTTTTTTAGCAGAGATCAGGTGCCCGTCTTTTCCGGACAACCCTACAGCGCTTCCGCCGTTTTGGTTAATAAGGGTTACTATCTCTTTGTTGACCTTCCCGACCAAAACCATCTCCACCACATCCATGGTCTGCCTGTCGGTGACCCTCATGCCATCCACAAATTCTGACTTGATGGAAAGCCTCTTAAGAAAATCACCGATCTGCGGCCCTCCTCCATGGACAACCACAGGATTCATTCCCACATATTTCATCAGAATGATATCTAAGGCAAAATCGCGTTTCAACTTCTCATCCACCATAGCATGGCCGCCATATTTTACAACAATGGTAGCCCCGTTGAATCGCCGGATATATGGAAGGGCCTCGATCAAGACCCTGGCCCTGTCTATGTGAGTTGTCATACAGCGTTCCAGATAAAGGTTCGGGGGATTAATTTGGGAATTCAGGGATTCAGGAATTTAGGGATTAAAAATAGGAATATTCATTCAATTCCTCAATTCCTGAATTCGTAATCCCTCAATCCTACAAAATGTACCTGCTAAGGTTTTCGTCCTCTAATATATCGGCCAGTTTATCCGTCACATAATCTTTATTAATAGTCACACTCTTTGCAGCCATATCCGGAGCATCAAAAGATATCTCATCCACTAATTTTTCCATCACCGTATGGAGGCGACGGGCCCCGATATTCTCAGTACGCTCGTTTACACTGCTAGCCATTCCGGCGATCTCTGTGACGGCAGACTCCTCAAATATCAGATCAATACCTTCAGTGGCAAGAAGAGCCTTATATTGTTTAATCAAAGCGTTTTTAGGTTCCAATAAAATCCTGATAAAATCTTCCATGGAAAGGGAATCGAGCTCCACCCTGATGGGAAATCTTCCCTGCAGCTCTGGCAGCAAATCGGAAGGCTTACTCACATTGAAGGCGCCTGCCGCGATGAACAGGATATGATCCGACTTGACCATCCCATATTTTGTGGCAACGGTGGAGCCCTCAACAATAGGCAGGAGATCCCTCTGCACCCCTTCACGTGAAACATCGGGGCCATAGGAGGATTCGGAACCCGCCACCTTATCCAATTCGTCCAGGAAGATTATCCCGTTTTGTTCTGTAATCGTGACGGCTTTCTCTATCACTTTATCCATGTCTATCAGCCTCTGTGATTCCTCCTGAAAAATAATCTCCATTGCCTCAGGAATTTTCACCCTCCTCTTCTTTTTCTTGGTGGGCAATATATTTCCGAAAATTTCCTTTACATTAAACTCCATCTCTTCAAGCCCTGCACTGGAAAAAATCTCTACCATAGGCATAGTGCTGTTGGCCACTTCCAATTCCACATACCGTTTGTCCAATTTCCCGTTTCTCAGCATTCGACGCAGCTTTTCACGGGTGGTATTTTCTGTCTTATCGGACTTGACCACCTCCAATATCCGTTCCTTCTCCCCCTCCTCTTCTTCTTGAACCTCTTGACTCTTTTTCGGCAAGAGTATATCAAGCAATCTCTCCTCGGCCAACTCTTTAGCCTTTGACTTGACAATCTCCTGCTCCTCTTTTTTGGCCATGCTTACTGCCAGCTCAGTCAAATCTCTGACCATTGATTCCACATCCCGACCCACATAGCCCACCTCGGTAAATTTAGTGGCCTCTATCTTCAGAAAGGGTGAATTGGCAAGGCGAGCTAACCGCCTGGCGATCTCGGTCTTACCCACCCCGGTGGGTCCAATCATAATTATATTTTTTGGTGCGATCTCATCCCTGAGTTCTGGAGGAACCTGCTGTCTTCTCCACCTGTTTCTCAAAGCGATGGCTACGGAACGCTTTGCCTGATCCTGCCCGATAATATATTTATCCAATTCCGATACAATTTCCCTCGGTGTCAATACCTCAACAAGCTGGTCTATTTCCGCAACATCCTTTTCCATTCTTACCTCATAATTGATGCTTAAGCATCAAGTTCACATACATTAATCTGGTCATTGGTATAAAGGCAGATTGAGGCTGCAATCTTCATGGCCTCAAGGGCAATGGTGGCTGCGTCAAGATCGGAATGCTCCACCAAGGCCTGCGCGGCTGACTGTGCAAAGGGACCACCCGACCCGATAGCAGCAACCGATTGGTCAGGTTCGATTACATCCCCAGTTCCTGAAATTACAAGCATATGTTCCTTATCCATGGCAAGCAGCAGGGCCTCTAACTTCCGTAGTATCTTGTCCGTTCTCCAATCCTTTGCGAGTTCGACAGCAGCCCTGGTCAAGTTCCCATTATAGGTCTCCAACTTTCCCTCTAACCTCTCGCACAGGTTGAAGGCATCAGCAGTTGCTCCTGCAAATCCTACCATCACACTATCTTTGTACATGCGTCGGATTTTTGTGGCCTTATGCTTCATAATGGTCTCACCAAGCGTTACCTGACCATCCGCTGCCATCACACACTGCCCATCCTTCATAACGGCAAGAACAGTAGTGGCCCTTAATTTTTCAGAATTATTGTTCATCATCTGTCCATTAACCCTCGATCAAATAGTTAGAAGTGACTAAAGTTAAAAGTGACTAAAGTGACTAAAGTTGTGGTACGCCTTCGGCGGTCCAATCTAAAAAAAGATGATCTTGTTTCGGCCAACAGTCGATCCGGTGTCTAAAATTGACAGACTTCCTTAACTTTAGTTCACTTTAGTCACTTTAGTTCACTTTAAACTTTCCTTGGCTAACTACGCGGATGTGCCTTATCATATACCTCCATAAGCCTGTCAAGGCTGACATGGGTATATTTTTGCGTAGTGGATAAGCTTGTATGCCCTAAAAGCTCCTGAACCGAGCGAAGATCGGCGCCCCCGTCCAACATGTGTGTAGCAAAGGTATGCCTCATGGAGTGAGGGCTGATCTCGTGGGTCAATCCAGTCTCTTTAACATATTTTTTGACTACCCTTCCAATGCTTCGCGTCGAAAGACGACCCCCCCTAAAATTGATAAAAAGAGGGCTATTCTGCAACAGCCCCCCGCTCTTCTTCCTCAAATATTGAATAGCATCCAAATATTCCCGCACAGCTAACATCGCCTGCCGCCCAATAGGCACAATCCTCTCCCGATTTCCTTTGCCTGTGACTTTAATTAGGCCTTCATCAAAATCGATACTGGATATATTCAGACCCTCAAGTTCTCCTGCCCTGATTCCGCATGAATAGAGCACCTCCAGGAGGGCCAGATCTCTCAGTCCGAGGGGCTTTTTACGATCAGGCCTTTCAAGGAGCCTGAAGACATCATCCACCGGAAGATAGGTGGGCACGTACTTTTCTAATTTGGGTGTCGCTATATCTGCCGCCGGATTCCCCTTATTTAAATTCTGTTTTTCTAAAAAAAGAAAAAAAGAGCGCACAGCAGAAAGTTTGCGGGCAATGGACGTGCGTCTCAGCTTCCCATAAAGACTCCCCACATATTTTCTTATGATTAAAGGGTCAATCGCCTCAACTTCACAATCCCCTTTGCTCGTCGTATGAGATGAGCATCCGGTTGAAACCAGGAATTCCGAAAATTGCACCAGATCATTGAGGTAATTCCTTATGGTATGTTGAGAGCAGCCCTTCTGATCCCTCAGAAAAGAGATAAAAAGCTCTATGGCATTATCAACCAACAAGATGGATATAACCGCCTTTCCCGGCCGCACTGAACGCTTGCCCCATTTCTTACCAATCCGCATCCATAACACTTAAGCATAACACATTTTCTCAAATTGGCAATTAAAAAATACCCGGCCAAATTCTTGACTTGACTTCAATTCAACTGTTGGTGTAAATATTATGTTTTTGTTTTTCTCATTCAACCGTACATACAAAATCAGATTTATCAGGAAAGGGTCATTAATATGGATAAAAATGCTAAACAATTGAGAAACATAGCCCTCATCGCGCATGGGGGCTCCGGGAAAACCTCCTTAGCCGAGGCCATGCTGTTTAATGCAAAGGCTACCACAAGGCTTGGCAAGGTAGACGACAGCACCTCCAATTTTGATTTTGAACCGGAGGAGATAAAAAGAAAAGCTACTCTGAGCACCTCTTTTCACCACTGTAACTGGAAAAAACATATTATAAATATCATTGACACCCCGGGCGATGATAATTTCCTTTCTGATGCCAAATTGTCTCTGCAGGCGGCGGACGGGGCGATCGTAATCATTGATGCCACATCAGGAGTAAAAGTAGGCACAGAAAAAGTGTGGGGCTTTGCAGATGAACAACAGCTTCCGAGAATAGTCTTTGTCAACAAAATGGACCGAGAGAGGGCTGATTTCTACAAAATCGTAGAAGAGGCCTCTCGAATTTTTGAAATTAAGGCTACGCCTCTGTTTCTCCCCATAGGTGAAGAAGACGACTTTTCAGGTTTGGTCGACCTCATCAAACAGAAGGCGTACACTTACAGTAAAGACGGCAGCGGCAAATTCGAAACCTCTGAAATACCGGCAGACATGGAGGAAACCGTCAGCGAGTGGCGCGAAAAAATGATCGAAAATATCGTGGAAGTTAACGACGATCTAATGGAGAAATACCTTGAAGGGGAAGAACTTTCTGATGAGGAGATAGAGGAGACTCTTACCCAGGGTATCGAATCGGGTATAGTTGTCCCGATCGTATGCGGCTCAGCTCTTTTGAATATGGGCGTTTCTCAGCTTATGAGCCTGATCGTGCAGGGAATCCCCTCGCCACTTCAAAAAGCAATCAAGAAGGGGACTGCACCGGGAGGTGACGAGGTCATAGAAAGGGAGATCACCCCGGATGCCCCTTTTTCTGCACTTGTTTTTAAGACGGTTGCAGATCCCTTCGCCGGCAAGCTCACACTTCTAAGAGTCCTTTCAGGTACTGTTCAATCCGATTCCACGGTTTACAACGCCAATAAAGAGGTCAAGGAAAAATTCGGCCAACTTCTAATCATTGAGGGTAAAAAGCAAAAACCCGTTGAGATGGCCGGTCCTGGAGATATTATAGCCATAGCCAAGCTCAAAGAAACTGCCACGGGCGACACCTTATGTTCTGCGGATGATCCCATAATTTACAAGCCGACTGAGGGGCTTCCAGCAGTCATATCCTATTCGATTACGGCAAAAGTGAAAGGGAGCGAGGACAAAGTCTTTTCCTCATTTGCTAAACTCCTCGAAGAAGATCCTACGTTAAAATTAGAGAGAGACGCCGCCACATCAGAGGTTATTCTTTCCGGCACAGGCCAGATACACTTAGAAACAACATGTGAAAAGTTAGCAAGAAAATTCGGCGTAGAGGCGAATTTAAACCCTGTAAAGGTGCCCTATAGAGAAACCATTAAAAAGACTGTCAAAGGTGTTGTCTACCGTCACAAAAAACAATCCGGGGGCAGGGGGCAATTTGCCGAAGTACATTTCGATGTGTCTCCATTAGAGTCGGATGCGGGATTTCAGTTCGAGGAGGCCCTGACAGGGATGAACGTTCCCAGGAATTTTGTCCCGGCCGTTGAAAAAGGCCTCAATGAAGCTCTCATGAGCGGCACCCTCGGAGGCTATCCGATCGTTGACCTGAAGGTGCGTTTCTACGATGGAAAATCCCACGAGGTTGATTCCTCGGAAATGGCCTTCAAGATAGCGGCGATCATGTGCCTGAAAAAGGCCATTCAGGAGGCAAACCCGACCCTCTTGGAACCGATCATGAAAATGGAAATCACTGTCCCTGAAGATGCCATGGGCGATGTCATGGGTGATCTTAACGGTAGACGCGGGAGGGTCCTCGGCATGGATTCACAGGGCAAATACCAGATCATCAAGGCTCAGGTGCCCATGTCCGAAGTCCTCAAATACGCACTGGACCTAAACTCCATATCCGCAGGCCGGGGAACGTTCCAAATGGAACACTCCCATTATGATGAAATGCCCGCTCAGTTAGCTGAAAAAATGATCGCCGCAGCCAAGGAAGAGGATTAGGTAGTGTCTGAACGAAAACTAGGATTTTTCGTCAAGGTCAAGGAAGATCAAAATTTCAACCGCAAGAATACATTGAGTATTTTGAGGATTAAGATTTTTATCTGACACAGAGATTGGCTAAAAAGACAGTTTTCATTCGGGCACAAGGTACAGAGAATGCAGAAAGAGATCATGGCCGGAGTCCTAACTATCAGTGATAAAGGCGCCAAAGGATTAAGAGAGGATGAGAGTGGCAAGATCATTCTCCGAATCCTTGAAGAATCAGGTCTTACAGTCGTGAAGAGGGAGATCATTCCCGACGATCTGCAGCAGATTGCGGATACCCTTATTATGTGGGTGGATAAAGACGGCCTGGCCCTGATCATTACATCCGGAGGCACAGGCCTGAGCCCCACAGATGTTACACCTCAGGCCATGGATCAGGTAATCGATTACCAGGTCCCTGGCATGGCAGAGGCCATGCGGGCTGCAAGCCTCAAAAAAACTCCTCACGCCATGATCTCCAGGGCAATGGCCGGAGTCAGGAACTCTTCGCTCATAATTAACCTTCCCGGCAGCCCTCGAGGGGCTGAAGAAAATCTCTCCGTAATATTGCCGGCATTAGATCACGGCCTTTCAAAGCTTGCAGGAGACACTACGGACTGCGCTGTCTGATGAGTGCCTGAACGAAAACCCGTGTTCAGGCAAAATCCGAATATCGAAATCCGAAATCCGAAACAATGACCAAAATACCAATGTCCAAATGACAAAAACATCGTATTTTGGTCATTGTTTTCCGGCAAGGCGGGATGCTTCGGATTTCGTCCCGCCGGGGCGGCAGATGGTGTTGCTAAAGGAAAAACAGCATGCAAAATATACGCAACTTCAGCATTATTGCCCATATAGACCATGGAAAATCTACCCTTGCTGATCGGTTAATCCAGGCTACCGGCTTAGTGGAAGAAAGGGATTTTCGTGATCAGATCTTAGACACCATGGACATTGAGAGGGAGAGGGGTATTACTATCAAGAGCCAGGCCGTAACACTCCCTTACGTTAACAGAAAGGGCCAGGCTTTTGAACTCAACCTGATTGACACCCCGGGCCATGTGGACTTCTCTTACGAGGTTTCCCGTGCCCTGGCCTCATGCGAGGGAGTACTTCTATTAGTGGACGCCGCCCAGGGTGTAGAAGCACAGACCATGGCAAACCTTTATGCCGCCATGGAGCATGACCTGGAAATCATCCCTGTCATCAATAAGATTGATCTTCCCTCTGCCGATATCGACAGGGCAAAGGAGCAGATCGAAGTGGACCTGGGTCTTGATTCAGATCTGGCCATTCTCTGCTCTGCCAAGGAAGGTACCGGAATTGAAGATGTATTAGAGGCCATTACCAACCAGATTCCTCCCCCGTCAAACGCGGCAGAAGGACCACTCGAGGCCCTCATATTTGACGCCCACTATGATCCTTTCCGCGGAACAATCATCAGTTGCAGACTCTTTTCAGGTAGTGTCCGTTCTGGGGATATCATTCGGCTCATGTATAACGGGGCGACCTATAAGGTGGAGGAGGTGGGGGTTTTCCGCCTGGAAAGAGAATCGAAAAACCGCCTCTCAGCAGGTGAAGTAGGCTACATCATATCGGGCATCAAGACGGTAAGCGACACACGAATCGGAGATACCATTACACTTGATCACGATCCCGCGCCGGCTCCCCTGCCAGGATTCAAGGAGGTCAAACCAGTCGTGTTTGCCTCTCTCTACCCTGTCGCATCTGACGATTACAGGTCTTTGGTAGATGCCCTAGATAAGTACAAGCTTAATGACGCCGCATTGGTCTTTCAGAAAGATTCGTCAGCGGCCCTTGGTCTTGGCTTTCGCTGCGGATTTTTAGGCCTGCTGCACCTTGAGATCGTTCAGGAACGGCTTGAAAGGGAATTTGACCAGTCCATCATCATGACTTCTCCTACCGTGCAGTACCGCTTCACACTCACCAATAATGAAGAGGTCATAGTGGACAATCCTGTTTACTATCCTGATCCGGTCTCTATTGAGCAGGCCTTTGAACCGTACATCAGGGCCAGCATCCTGATCCCTGAGCGATATATGGGCGCGGTTATGGAACTCTGTCTATCGCGGCGGGGGGTAAATTCACACTTCAATTATCCCACGCCGGGACGGATCGAAATCCAGTTCGATCTCCCTTTGGCTGAAGTGGTCTATGATTTCTATGATAATCTAAAGACAGTTACCCGGGGTTACGGATCATTCGATTATGACCTCCTCGATTACCGTGAAAGCGATTTAGTCAAGTTGGATATTCTGATGAATGGGGAGAAGGTGGATGCACTTGCCCAGATTGTTCATAGAGAGGGGGCGAGGCCGAGGGCTCTCCAGGCCTGCAAAAGGCTGAAGGAAGAGATCCCGAGGCATATGTTTAAAATTGCCATCCAGGGCGCAATCGGAGGCACAATAATTGCCCGATCAACGATCACCCCGTTCAGAAAAGATGTGACTGCAAAATGCTATGGCGGAGATATCACAAGAAAGCGCAAACTCCTTGAAAAACAAAAAAAGGGCAAAAAGCGGATGAAAATGGTCGGATCCGTCTCTATCCCCCAAAGCGCCTTTGTGGCCGTCTTGAAGTCTGACGTAGGGTAAAAGAAGTGACTAAAATGACTAAAGTTTGAAGTGCCTAAAGTTATGGTAGGTCTTCGGCGATTGAGTGTTAATAAAGAGGTATGTGTCTCATTCGAAAACTATGGCGATTTGAGTTCTCTTGAAGTTTAGCTAAGCCAATAAATTTGGAGAAGCACCTCATATCTTAACTTTAGGCATTTTAGGCATCCCGCCTGAGGCAGGACTCACTTTAGTCACTTTTCCACGAGGAACCATGTCTCCCGGTCTCTATATTCATATCCCTTTTTGCCGGAGCAAATGCCCTTACTGCGCCTTTTATTCCATCCCTTCCTCTTCTCTAATACCGATCTGGCTTGATGGCGTAAAAAAAGAAGCCCTTTTATACAAAGGGCAGTTTGACCCGTTTGACAGCCTCTATCTCGGAGGCGGTACCCCTACCTTTCTGGAGACCGGGGCACTGGCAGATCTGATTGGACACCTCTTTTCCCACTTTGATTTTGCTCCTGATACCGAGGTTACAATAGAGGCAAACCCATGCGACCTGACGGACGAAAAGACAAGGATGTTGAGAGATCTGGGTGTTAACCGGGTCAATTTGGGGGTGCAGTCCTTTGACGATTCCGTACTTTCGTTCTTAGGGAGAAAACATAGAGTAAAGGAGGTCAACGGGGCTCTGAACCGCCTGAGAAGCTATGGATTTAAAAATGTGGGTATCGATCTCATATACGGGTTTAAAGAACAGGGTCTCAAAGGGTGGTTAAAGACGCTGGACAATGCTCTTTCTTTTCAGCCGGAACATATTTCATGCTATCAACTAACTCTTGAGAAAAAAACAGTGTTTGGAAGGCTCAGGGATAAAGGCAAAATCGAACCCCTCATGGAATCGGAAGAGGCGGACTATTTTTTAACAACATCACAACATCTTGAAGATAAAGGCTATATTCATTACGAAATCTCAAATTTTGCAAAGGACAAAGCCTTCCGCTCCCGCCATAACCAAAAATACTGGCGGCATACCCCAACCTTAGGTCTCGGTCCGTCAGCCCATTCATTTCATGGAAAGAGGCGCTGGTGGAATGTCCGGTCCATCAGGAAATATTGTGCAGCAGTGGAAAAGGGCAGCCCCCCGGTCGAGGGTTCGGAAGATCTGACCGAGGAACAGCTTAGGATTGAGGCTCTATCCCTCGGTTTCAGAACCAGCACAGGGATTGATCTCAAGGCTTTCAAAAGTACCCCTGAATCAGACGCGGTCCTGTCAAGACTTCAGACCTCAGGGCTCGTAAAAATTATTAATGGAAGGGTAATACCCTCCAGGGAAGGATTCCTCGTGGCAGACCATCTCCCGATCTGTTTTTTTGAGTGAGCATGGGAAAAAGGAATAAGACGATCAGATCCCTTTTATCATATCCCATCAACGATGGGATTTTACACACCTCACGATCCACCGTAGCCGATCTTTACGCTGTCGCCCTCCACAATAACCGGCACTTTTCGGGCGCCATTTGAAAGCCTTAGCATTTCTTCGAGTTTACCCTTCTCCTCCCTGACATCTACATAAACAGCGTTCTCGTATGCCGACCTGGCATTTGTTGTAAAGGGTCACCCTGCCTTCCCGTAAATAATCACTTTTTCTTTCATGTCCTCTCCTTCCTGAGAGATAGTCAAATGGTTGATTCCCTGCGAACTCAGCATCTCCACTATATCAGGTATTTGTTTATCAGGCAAAGTTTTAAAAATGACACGAAGTTCCTTAACTTCCCCGCTACAAACGGGATAAATAGTGCTTGACCGAAAACCTTGTTTTTTCGGTCAAGAAATTAGAAATCCGAAGCACGAAATACTAAACAATGATCAAAATACGAATGTCCTAATTACAAAAATATAGTATTTCCGAAATGTTAAGTTTGTAGGTCTCGTAAAAAGTCTCTAAGGCCGTCACTCCCGCGAACGCGGGAGTCCAGAAGTGATTGATTTCCCTGGATTCCCGCGTTCGCGGGAATGACAATAACGGGTGCTTTCTGACTTTTTACGAATTCATCAAGTTTGAAACATTCAATCATTTGATATTCGGATTTGTTTCGGATTTCGGTTTTCGATATTCGGATTTTGCCTGAACAGGGGTTTTCGTTCAGGCACTAAATAGGCATTTCAAACTTTAGGCATTTAACTTATTTCATTTATCACCCCCTGCAAGGGTCCTCTCAAAAAGATTAAGATACTCATTCGCTGAACGACGCCAGGAGAAATCCTGATCCATTCCCTCCAGTATCATTTTTTTCCAGAGGTCGGGCTGTTCAAAGGCCCTGAGAGCACGTTTTACACCCTCAGCAAGATCTGCTGCCTGAAACCGCTCAAACTTAAAACCCGTGCTTTTGCCCGCTTTTTCATTGGGGTCAATTACCGTGTCTTTGAGACCGCCGGTGGCCCTAACAACTGGGATGGTTCCATATTTAAGGCTGTACATCTGTGTAAGGCCGCACGGTTCATAAAGGGATGGAATTAGAAAGATATCGCTTCCCGCTATGATCTTGTGGGCCAGACCGGGGTCAAATCCCAACTTTAGTCCAAAACGATCCGGATAACGGGTCTGAAGGTCGAGAAGCCGGCTCTCGTATACATCATCTCCCGAACCTAAAATAACGAGGCCCAGACCCATGGCAAACAGCTCCTCTGCAGCCTCTGCCAGCAGGGAACAGCCCTTCTGTTCCACCAGGCGGGTAACCATTCCCACAACGGGTCTGTCCATCAACCCCGGGTCAAGCTCCATCACCTTAAGAAGATCTTCCTTGCACAGGGCCTTGCCGGTGAGGTTCTGAGGTGAATAATTGGCAGCGAGATATTCGTCGGTTTCCGGGTTCCACACCCGGTAATCAACGCCATTCAAAATGCCGTGAAAACGTTCTCTGATCGAGCGCATCAGACCATCTAACCCAAAGCCGAATTCCGGCGTCTGAACTTCCAGTGCATAGGTCGGGCTGACAGTGACGACTCTCTGTGCATAAACGATACCGGCCTTTAACAGGCTCATCCGCCCATAGAACTCAAGCCCTTCCATCCGGTAATACTTATCCGGCAGGCCGATATTCCCAACCCCTTCACGGGGAACCAGCCCGAGATAGCCCATGTTATGAATGGCAAAGATCCCTGCAGAGCCCGTTAAAATACCATGGTCTAAGAGGGCCATTACCAGTCCGGTCTGCCAGTCGTTTGCCAAAATTATGTCCGGTCGAAAAGAGAGTGCCGAGCAGAGAGCGGGGATGCTGTGGGAGAAAAAGATATACCGTTCCAGGTTGTCAAAATATTCCCCCTTGTCAGTCCCGTAGATTCCATTTCTGTCAAAAAATTCATCCCGCCGCACCAGGTATATGGGCACATCAGGGTCCAGTTGACCAAGCAGTATATCCCCTGTGACATTCCTTTTGCCCAATGCTACAGGCAGGTCCTCGATCCTGACTTCCCATTCCTTGATCCGTTTCAAGGCGGGTCGGTATGCGGGCAGTACCACTGAGACCCCGCAGCCCAGTTCAGTTAGGGCGATGGGTAGACTTCCTATGACATCACCCAAACCGCCGGCCGTGGCTAACGGTGCAGCCTCCGATGCAATAATCATTATATTCATAAGAGCTCTTTCCTCCCGCTAAAAATTTTCAGGACACGGCACTCTTAACCCTGGACCTTTGAACCGCTGTTACCTGCCAGGGAAACGTCAAAGTCGCTGATAAATCGTTAGTATTAGGAGCTTCTGGGGACCTCAATCCCGCCCCGGCGGGACGAAATCCGAATATCGAAACTCGAAACAATATCTAACTTCAAATATCAAATGAACAAAACATTTTAAACCTTTATCCAATACCTGCGGGGCTCATCACGTTTAGGATTTAGGATTTTGGTCATTCGTATTTGTTTCGGATTTCGTGCTTCGTGCTTCGAATTTATAGGAAATCACATATGGAAATAATGCTCGTTACATCAGCACGTTATCAGTTTGAATGACGTGGCCCTGTGTTACCTGCCTAATCCCTTGACATCATTGGGATGGCTCCCTATCATATCTCCGACTTAAAATAGATTATTTCCCATTCAACCACTCAACAAATACTGAAAGAGGATTCCCATGAAGATATTTGACAACTTATATTTCTTTCCGTGGAATAGCATGACCGCAAATAATTGCAACACCTATTTTATCGATGGCGAAAAACGGATCCTGGTGGACCCCGGCCACTACCACCTTTTCGATCACGTACGGGACGAGCTCACAGGGCTTTCCCTTTCCCCCGAAGATATTGAGCTGGTAATCATCACCCACGCTCATCCCGATCATATGGAAGGTGTAAAGATTTTTCAAGAGACAGATACACAAATTGCAGTCTCATCTGCGGAAATGGAATTTATAAAGGCCGTTGCCCCTCATTACGGAGAGGCCCTTGGCATATCCGGGTTTGAGCCGGACATCCTGCTCCAAGAGGGGGACTTGAAAATCGGCAATCTGAATTTTGAGGTCATTAACACCCCGGGACACTCGCCAGGCTCAGTGTGCCTCTATTGGCGAGACAAAAAAACGCTTTTCACAGGCGATGTGGTCTTTGACCAGGGGATAGGGAGAACCGACCTCCCCGGCGGTGACGGAGAGAAACTCAAGGAGAGCATCCGGAAGATCTCCAGTCTTGACGTAGACTATGCGCTAACTGGTCACGGCGATATTGTGACAGGCAGGGAGGCTGTAAAGCAGAACTTCAAAGCAATTGAGGATCTCTGGTTCGGGTATATTTAATTGATGAAGCGCCTTAACATCCTCGATGGGTTGCACAGATATAGGCTTGATCGTCACATATCCAGTCTGCTAATGGCCATTGCGATCGGTATCCTCAGTGGGTACGGGGCAGTGCTCTTCCGTTTTGTGATCCAGGGAGCCCAATATGCCTTTTATCAAAACACCGCAGATATCCTGACTTTTGTCAGCACCGTGCCTGTCTACCGCCTGATCGGGCTGCCTGCCATCGGGGGGCTGGTCGTAGGTCTGCTCGTTCGATTTGGGGCAAGGGAGGCCAAAGGGCATGGAGTACCAGAGGTTATGGAGGCCGTGTCTCTTCGCGGCGGCCGTATTCGCAAGAGGGTAGCCGTTGTAAAGATCATTGCCTCGGCCGTGTGTATCGGCTCAGGGGGTTCAGTGGGTCGGGAAGGGCCCATTGTCCAGATCGGTTCGTCCATAGGCTCCAGCATCGCCCAGATATTCAAGACCACAGGGCCGCAGCACAGAACCATGGTCGGCTGCGGGGCCGCGGCCGGAATTGCCGCCACATTCAATGCCCCCATTGCAGGTGTGCTCTTTGCCCTGGAGGTGCTCCTCGGGGATTTCGGCTTAGCCGCGTTTTCGCCGGTGGTTCTTTCCTCGGTTATGGCCACTACCATTTCCAGACATTACTTCGGTGACTTCCCGGCCTTTGTTATCCCATCCTATGAACTTGCATCCCTCTGGGAATTTGCCATCTATCCCTTTCTGGGGCTGTTGGCCGGGTTACTGGCCATACTGTTCATTGTGGTCTTGTACAAGTCTGAGGACCTCTTTGATGCCATCAAGATTCCTGAGTGGATCAAACCCGCTTTGGGAGGTATGTTGCTCGGTCTGGTCCTGTTGAAATGGCCTCAGGTCTTCGGGGTCGGGTACGGGGCCATCAACCAATCCCTTCTAAACGAGATGTCAGGGTTATTGCTCTTCACCCTGATATTCGTCAAGATAGGCGCAACTTCTCTTACCATCGGCTCAGGTGGCTCTGGTGGCATCTTTGCGCCATCCCTGTTTATAGGGGCCATGGCCGGCGGGTTTTTTGGATGGGTTGTAAATATCCTGTTTCCTGGCATTACTGCTTCACCTGCTGCCTATGCCCTTGTCGGCATGGGCGCTCTTGTGGCTGGCACAACCCATGCTCCGATTACGGCCATTCTGATTATTTTTGAGATGACCGGGAACTATAAGATCATACTTCCGATGATGATCACCTGCATCCTTAGTACACTGGTGGCCATATCATTGAAAAACGGCTCCATGTATACCGTCAAGCTGTTGAGAAGGGGCGTGGATATTTCCGGAGGATTGGAACAGAATATCCTGAGGGCCTTGAAAGTCAGGCAGATCATGAAAGAGGATGTTGCCACCGTGCCGGAAGGGATGGCCCTGATAAACCTGATCAACACCTTTAAGGTAAAGGATATAGCCTATCTCCATGTGGTCAATGAAAACCACGAATTGACCGGTATCATCTCCTTTCGGGATATCCGGCCTCTCTTAGGAGAGGAAGAGGCGCGCTACCTGATTATTGCCAAGGATGTGGCTGCCACAGATCTGGCCACTGTCAGCCCGGAAGATAACATTCAGCACGCCTTGCATATCATGAGCAAACGGGGCATCTCTCAACTGCCCGTGGTTGCAGGAGACAATGGTAAAAAGGTCATTGCAACCTTGAGGGAAAAGGATGTGATTACTGCTTACGACAATGCGATAATCCGCCACGAAATCGAGAGAGGGTGAGTTACTTCACCCTACTCCCCGAAACAGTCCTGGCGTCCGGAACTAGAAGATGGAGACCGGCCTCGTCGCTGGCAGCCAGCACCATACCGTGCGACTCAACACCCATTAACTTAACCGGGGCAAGGTTGGTTATTAATAATACCTCTGTTCCAATGAGATCCTCTTCAGTATAGTGGCCCTTCAGTCCGGCCACAACGGTCCGCTCCTCACCTGTATCTACTTTCAATTTGATAAGTTTCTTGGAACCCGGTATGGCCTCAGCCTCCTTTATTGTCCCGATCCGGAGATCTATTTTTTGAAAGTCCTCAAATGAGATCAAGGGGAGACCCTCGGCCTGTTCAGTGCCGCCTTCATCTTCTGGCGCCTTTTTCTTCTCAGGAGCCAACTGCTTTGATTGTTTTTCCTCTTTCCCCACATCAATGCGTGGAAACAGGGCAGGCGCCTTGATAATTGTTCGCACAGGTTTTTCCATGCCCCATCTCTTGATTTCTTCCAGGGTAAAATCCTTCCCTGTCTTCGAAAGACCTAACTGCTCCTGGATCTTTTCCGCAGATCCGGGCATAAAGGGCCAGAGTAGCGCGGCAATAATTCTCAGGGTTTCAAAGATATGGTAGATGACCGTAGACAGTCGTTCCCTGTCAGACTTTGCCAGCACCCATGGCGCCATGGAGTCGATGTATCTGTTTACCCTGCCGATGACCTCCCATATTGCCATCAGGGCCTTGTGCAAGGCCAGGTCCTCAATCAACCCCGCATATATGTCAATTAATTCAAGGGCGCTTCTCTTCAGCTCTTCATCCTCCTCTTGGGAAGGGCCCGGTTCAGGCAGGTCTCCTTGGAAATATTTTTGCGCCATGGTGAGACTCCGGCTCACCAGATTCCCGAGATCATTTGCAAGGTCGGCATTGAGTCGCGCCACCAATGCCTCTTCACTAAAAGCAGAATCGAGCCCGAAAGCCATATCTCTCAAAAGGAAATACCTGAATGCGTCAAGGCCGTAAACATCTACCAGTTCAAGGGGACTGACAACATTCCCCAAACTCTTGGACATCTTTCCCTGACTCAAGTTCCAGTACCCATGGACATTGAGATGCTGATAAGGTTCGATCCCTGCCGATTTGAGCATGCAGGGCCAGTAAATGCCATGAGGCTTTAAAATATCTTTTGCAATAACATGTTGGGCCCTGGGCCAGAACTTCCTGAATTGATCGCCTTCCGGATATCCTAAGGCCGACACATAGTTGATGAGCGCGTCAAACCATACATAGGTAACGAAATCCTCATCAAATGGAAGGGTAATCCCCCATGTGAGTCTTGACTTGGGCCGGGATATGCAAAGGTCTTCCAGGGGCTCGGACAGGAATGAGAGGACCTCGTTCCTGTACCTTTCCGGTCTTATGAAATCAGGATGCTGTTTGATATGCTCCATAAGCCAATCCTGATAGTTGCTCATCCGGAAAAAATAGTTGGCTTCCCTGATTACTTCAGGTTTGGTCTGGTGATCGGGACACTTCCCGTCCACCAGCTCTCTATCAGTATAAAAACGTTCGCAGCCAAGACAATAAAGCCCCTCATACTCGCTGAAGTAAATATCCCCCTTTTCTTTGACCCGGCTCAGGATCAACCTCACAGTTTCCTGGTGATATTGATCAGTGGTTCGAATAAACTGGTTGTATGAAATATTCAGTTTGGGCCACAAGTTCCTGAACATTCCGCTGATCCGGTCAACGTATTCCTTGGGGGATTGGCCGGACTTTTCAGCGGCCGCAACGATCTTGTCCCCATGTTCATCCGTCCCTGTGAGAAAGAACGTTTCCATGGGGGAAATCATATGAAATCTGTTTAAAACATCAGCGACAATGGTCGTATATGCATGCCCTATATGAGGTTCTGCATTCACATAATATATGGGTGTTGTTACGTAGAATTGTTTAGACAATGTCTTTAAATGGTTACTCCTTTCTATACCTCGTTAAGTGGTTGAGTAGTTGAGTTGTTAAGTCGTTATTATTATTCGAATTCACATTATTTGCCCAGAAATTGAACACTGATAGATTGCGAACTATAATGTATTCATTTCACATACCTGTTTTCCGACTCGACGACTCAACCACTTAACTATTTGACCATCTACTTCTTACCCCGACCCCGTGAACGGGTTCTCTTTTTTGAACGGGAGTTCTCCTTCTTTGACCCGGGATCGCGGGAGAGATCTTTGGCCTGTGCCTCAATTTCGCCTCCTGAATCAAGAACCACCGTCAGGGTTTCTTTTAGTACGTTCTGACGGATGATCTTCCCTTCTCCCGCTTTTGTCATAACCCTCTTGCCGATCTTGGGGAGCCTTGTCTTGATCTTAGCATAATTATCATATTCGTAGGAGAGACAACACATGAGCCTGCCGCACATCCCGGATATTTTGTTGGGATTGAGGGAGATGTTTTGTTTTTTGGCCATCTTTATGGTTACCGGGTCAAAGTTGTTGAGAAAAGCAGAACAGCATAAGGCACGTCCACAGCTCCCCAACCCACCTACCATTTTTGCCTGGTGGCGGACCCCGATCTGTCTCATCTCAATCCTGGTCCTGAATTTGCCTACAAGATCTTTTACTAATTGCCTGAAATCCACTCTTCCGTCAGCGGTAAAATAGACAATAACTTTGCTGCCGTCAAAGCGCCTTTCCACAGATACAAGATGCATGGGCAGAGATCGTTCCTTAACTTTCAGGTGGCAATATTCATAGACCTGCCCCTCTAAGTTGCAGCCCTTTTCATAACTATCAATCTCTTCTTCTGTAGCGAGACGGAAGATTGTTTTAAGTTTACGCTTCGAGCATCCTTCCGTCCTGTTTTGAGGTTGTGTGCAAACGCAACCGACAGCGGGTCCATTCTCGGTTACCACCATTACCTTGTCCCCTTTCTTAAGAACAAAGTGGCCCGAGGCAAAGTCATACGCCTTTCCACGATTTCTGAATTGAATACTAACGATTTTGCTCATCTTAAATAACCTTCACAAAAGGCAACAATATAAATATTTCGTAACCGTTCACAGGTTCAGGGTTCAACGTTCAGGGTTAGGGAAAAGGACAAAATTGAAGTCTCGAAGTCCTCGTAAAAAACGCTGATTTTGTAACATAATTGCCAATGCTCCGCCAATTTTCAGATTGGGAATGACGAAACTTGACGTTTCTCACTTAAATATTTATCCAAAATGCAGTCCGGGGGTAGGAATGCAACCTTGAACCCATGAACCTTTGAACCCGTGAACGGATGCAATATTTCAGACAAATTCTGATCTAACAATCCCCCAATACCCACTACCCAGTACCTAATACCCAATACCTAACCCGGATAAACCGGAAAAGTGTCTAAAGTGAGCTAAAGTGCCTAAAGTTATGGCAACCACCAGGGCATATATGGGTTTCCTGCCGTTGGCGAGATCAGATGTGGGGAAACCGGGCACCTTAACTTTAGCTCACTTTAGGCACTTCAAACTTTAGGCACTTATATAAACCTATGCTTTTTTCAGAAATAATAGGCCAGGAAAAGGCCAAGCGGTTTTTAAAACGTGTAATGTCTGAGGAAAGGATCCCCCATGCCTATCTTTTTACAGGGATTCCGGGGATAGGGAAGACGAGTATGGCTAAGGCCTTGACAATGGCCTTGAATTGCCATGAGCCAGCAGATTTTGATGGTTGTGGCCAATGTCCTTCATGTCGTCAGTTATTGGGAGGAAACTTTCCTGATTTCATACACATCAAACCGGATGGGCAAAACATAAGAATCGAGCAGATTCGAGATTTAAACCGGAGTCTGAGCTTTGCCCCGTTGTCTGCTGAGCACAGGGTGTGCGTGGTTCAGCAGGCAGAGGCGATGACAGGTGAAGCAGCAAATTCCTTTCTAAAGACATTAGAAGAACCCCCTCCCGGCAATATCCTGATCCTTAATGCGAGAGAGCCGCGCGACCTGTTGCCCACGATAGTGTCCCGGTGCCAGAGGGTCCCTTTTCAGCCTCTGCCCGTCAGGGCGATGGCTGATTGGCTTGTCAGGGAAAAGGATATAGATGGGCAAAGAGCGACAATCGCGGCAAAAGGATCTTCCGGGAGTTTAGGAAGCGCCCTCAGGATGTGTGAGGAGGTTTTTTTAAAAATAAGAGAGGAGTGGCTCTCAATGCTCCTGAAATTGCCTCGGTTTTCAAAGGGAGAGGCGCTGGAAATGGCCTTTGAATCGGCAAGCAGAAATCGGCGGGGAGGGATAGATAGCTTTGACGCAGAGGAACCTGGCCTGTTGGAGATGCTCGCTGTCTGGGGGTGCTGGTACAGGGATCTTCTGGTGGTGAAGGTTGGTGGACCTGCACACCTGATTATTAATGTGGATTTCTTAGATAAGTTTAAAAACCTCGCTGGAAACTTTAAGAAAGCCAGCCTGATAGAGAGTCTTTTTGTGGTGAATCAGGCCATAAGAGACCTGCGCAGGATGCGCAATGCCGCACTGGTAATGGAG
>PVMK01125566.1_pt1 | contig 42418 bp, 39 predicted proteins | sample 1853481 | NCBI WGS metagenome assembly PVMK01 (sample SAMN08533507, study PRJNA380276) | Marine sediment metagenome, whole genome shotgun sequencing project.
ATCAGTGATGGGCGGCGATGTTTAATGTATATAGGGCAGTACCCAGGATCTTCAGAGGGTGATGCAGTTATGCTTGTTGTCCTATCTGCTCCTTACGCACAAATTCAGCACCTTCCCGGAGAGCCTTGAAATTCAATGGCAACAGCTTCTTATGCCGTTCGGGCAGGTGTTCTTGCAGTGTAGCCTCGATAGATTCGATTGTCAATACCGGAATGACTTTGAGCAGTGCTCCGACCATCACAATGGTGGACATGCGTTTATCGCCGATCGTTTCAGCGATTTCATTGGCAGGCACGTACAGGCATTGCAGGTCTGTTCGTCCGCCCCCATAGTCAACCAGTGAGGAATTGATGATCAGGGTTCCATTCTCACTCACCACGGATTCGTACTTTTCCAAGGACGGTTGGTTCATGGCGATCACGGCTTTAGGATGCCGGACGATCGGTGATCCGATCTCTTCATCGGCAATAACCACCGTGCAGTTTGCCGTTCCACCACGCATTTCAGGCCCGTAGGAGGGTATCCAGGTTACTTCTTTTCCATCATCCATGGCGGCATAAGCCAATACCTGTCCTGCAAAAAGCACACCCTGGCCTCCAAATCCGGCGATCACGATCTCGGTTTGCATGTAGAGTCCTTTTCTGCGTTATACCCTGAGCTGGCTGATGCTGGGAGCGACTTTGAAATCTTCCAGCGGGAAGAAGGGGATCATGCGCTCTTCGATCCACTTGAGTGCTTCCATCGGATTCATGCCCCAATTTGTCGGGCAGCTGGACAGCACTTCCACCATTGAAAAACCCAGTCCCCTGATCTGGGTTTCAAATGCCAGCCGGATTGATTTCTTCGCTTTGCGGATGTTCTTGGGGTCATGCAGGCTGCGGCGCACGATATACCCGGCACCATCCAATGTGGATAGCATTTCCGCTGTCCGGATTGGAAAACCAGTTTGCTCTACATCCCTGCCTGCAGGGGAAGAAGTTGTTTTCTGTCCCGGCAGTGTGGTGGATGACATCTGCCCGCCGGTCATGCCAAAGTTTGCGTTATTGATGAAAATAGCGGTGATGTTTTCACCCCGCGCCGCGGAATGAACGATCTCCGCCATGCCGATCGAGGCCAGGTCGCCATCACCCTGGTAGGTGAAGACCACGCTGTCAGGCATCACCCGTTTGATGCCGGTGGCCATGGCAGGCGCGCGCCCGTGCGCAGCTTCAACAAAGTCGCAATCAAAATAATTGTAAGCAAATACCGAACATCCGACGGAAGCCACCCCGATCGTTCTATCCTGAATCTCCATTTCTTCCAGGACTTCAGCCACCAGGCGGTGGGCGACCCCATGTGTGCATCCCGGGCAGTAATGGGTCGTGGCATCTGTGAATGTTGCTGGTCGCTGGTAAACTATCTCAACCGGTGGGGTTGAAGCCATTTTATATGCTCCTTAATCCTGTTGGATATCCATGCGTTCCATCCAAGAAATTCTTGGATTGGCACTGGGGGCGACTGGTTCATAGCATAAGCGGCGAATTTCTTCTAAAATTTCATCCGGGAGGGGTATCATTCCACCCAGACGACCGTAGAATTCCACGGGAATCTTGCCCCCGACTGCAGCCTGTACATCTTTGAGCATCTGGCCAGAATTCATCTCGACCACCAGCATTCCGCAAGCCAGATCGGATATTTGCTTGATGCGCGCATAAGGAAATGGGCTGACCGTGACCGGTCTGAGTAAACCAACTGGAATTCCTTCAGCGCGCGCGGCGCGCACAGCCGAGAGAGCCACCCGGCCAGCGGTGCCAAACCCTACAACCACCAGCTCGGCGTCCTCCATAAAATATTCTTTGTAGCGCAGCTCGTTGGCTTCGATCTCATTCCAGCGCGCCAACAAGCGAAAATTTAATTGCTCTTCTTCTTCGGGATTGATGTAGATCGAACTCAAGATACGACGTTCACGGTTCTTTGCCCCGGTGACCGCCCAATTTGGTTTATTTTTCCTCAGCGGCTGCATGGGCGGCAGTTCAGCTGGTTCCATCATCTGCCCAATACTGCCATCGATCAGCACGACGGCCACCGTGCGGTATTTATCCGCGAGTGCGAAAGCCTCACCGGTCAAATCGATCGCTTCCTGTATGCTGGCTGGTGCTAAAACGATGGGGTGGAAATCACCGTGTCCACCACCGTGGACGATCTGGTTGTAATCCCCCTGGGAGGGCGCGATATTGCCTAACCCCGGACCACCGCGCATCACATCTACTAAGACGACCGGGACCTGGGTTCCAGCGATATAGGAGATGCCTTCCATCATCAAGCTGATGCCTGGACTGGAAGAGGAGGTCATCACCCTGGCACCCGTACAGGCTGCTCCGTAAACCATGTTGATGGCTGCCAGTTCGCTTTCAGCCTGCATAAAGGTGCGGCCCAGCTCCGGCATGCGGGTGGAGAGCCATTCCAGCAGTTCTGTCTGGGGCGTTATCGGGTAGCCAAAATAGGCTTCCAATCCAGCCCGCACAGCAGCTTCGGCAATGGCTTCATTACCTTTCAGCAGTTCTTTAACCATGGGAACTCTCCTATGCTGATGCCCTGGTACGTCGGGCAGGTACTTCCCGGTAAATGGTAAAGGCTGCTTCCGGACATACGATGGCACAAATTGCGCATCCGGTGCAGCCCTCTGAGCTCAGGTAGGCCGGGTGATAGCCTTTGGGAGTAAGGCGATCAAGGTCTAAGCTAATCACCTCCTGCGGGCAGGCATGCACACATAAATCGCAGCCCTTGCAGTAGTGTTCATCGACTTCTATCCATCCCTTGATGGGCATTCACATACCTCCAAAGTTCCTTGGGACGAAAAAAACATTCTGAACGATATTTATTACCCTCATTATCAGTTTATTTCCACCAAGGGCATAGTGCTAACTGTCACTGATCAGGGATACAAAAGTCTTAAATTCAATTTATGGTCCTGAAATCGCAGGAAAACTCTGTTCACTGGGTGAATTGTCACCAATGAATATGGCTCTTTGCGCATAGAAAGCGGTTTAGAGGTCGTCGAATCGAGAATCTTCAATTTCCTGCCGCAGTTCATCTTCTTCTGACTTTTCCGGTGAGAACACACCCTGCTCCGCTGCAGTAATCTCTGCCGCTTCAGCAGCTTCCAGATCTTCTATGGATGCCCTGCGGACCAGGCTCCATTTCCCGCAATACGGGCAGCGGTCGTATTTGTGCAAGCCAAGGTTTAATCCATAGATGTGGCGGCTGAATGGGCGCGAGCATTTCGGGCAAATAGCACCCCCGTATACACCGTAAGTTCGCGGCGCACCTGGTGGCAGCTGTGTCTTCTTACCGCGCGTGAATATCATCGGCACCAGGATTGCCAAACCAGCCGCGACTGCGATCAGCACCACGATTGGCACGATGATATTGGATGCAGCCTGCCAGCCCTCATCTGCGGAAACAAATTCTCTCTGGATGACGTTGGATTGGAGCTCTGTACCACTTTTGGTGAAACCAGCGGCCCAAATCTGATGCACGCCAAGCGGGTAATCATCCGTGACAAAGCGCAGATCGAATGGCGCTTCATTTACTTCGCCCAGAACCTCGTCGTCAAGATAAAAGATGACCTGGGATAGATCCTCGGGTCCGCTGGAACGGATGGTAAAAGTACCCTGGATGCTGCCGGTTCCAGAAGAGTATCCCCAGGTGCGGCTCATTCTAATCTCTAGCTGCTCTTCTTGCTGGTGACTTGTCGAGGCAATGATCAATATAAGGATTGAAAGTATGAGATTGAGCATAGTATTGTTGGTATTTATTTCCAGCGCGTGATGATTGTCTCTCGCTGGAAGAGACGGATTGAAAGGTAGATTAAAACCAGGTCGACCAGGCCGAGAACTATCGCGCTCATGATCATAAATCTGTTATTCAAGATGATAATGCCAGCCATCTGGCCGAAAAATGTCGCTAATACGGGCAGGATGATGATCATCGACACCTGTTCTGCGACCCGCGGATCATTGACCCGCGAGGAGATGATAATGCTGAAGCTGACTGCAGAGAGCGCCATCAGGGGTCCGATCACAAATATCGCAATTAACCAGCGGGTATCCAGGAAACTTCCCACAACCGTTGGATTGGATATCATGATCCAGCTGCCGATGACGAATATCGCGAACCCGATCCAGGTAGCCGCCAGCGCAGGGATGATGGCTGCGAGTGATTTGCCCACCAACAGCTGGGTGGTGGTGATGGGGGTAGCCAACAACGGTTCCAGGCTGCGGTTGACTTTCTCTCCTACGATCGAATAAGCAGAAATTGATGCTGGAATTGCAAGCGGTATGATCATGAACATGATCATGAACTGGCTGACGATAAACACCTGGAAGCAATCCCCACCGCTGAAATCCTCGGGACAAATGGCGTCGAACTCACCTGGAATATCGCTGGTGATGCTGGAGAATTCACCGCTCGAGGTGGTGGCATAGATGATTCCCAGTGGTATGGCGGTCAGAATCAGGGGCAGGAATGCCACGGTGAAGAGCACCATCTTGTTCTTGAAAACCTCTGACCATTCTTTGCGCACTATTGTATTTATCTTATCCATTGATTACCTTATCTGCCGAACTTTATAACACATTTGTAAACGGTGACCGGCTCGTAAATTTTGCCTGTTTTCAATTTTCCTTTACCAGCTGCAGGTAGACATCTTCCAGCGAGCGCCGCAGTTCACCCACAAATTGAATTTCTGCCCCTTCAGCGACCATTAGGCGGATCAATTCTGGATTGTGCGCTTCAGGATCGTTGATCGTGGCCACGATCTTGCCATCAACCAGCCGGGCTTCTGTAACATCCGGGTGGTTTTCAATTTTGTCCACCAATTTCTGGTCCGCTTGATGGAGGTGAAACACGACCTTGCGGCCAAAGACCTGCCTGCGCAGGTTGACCGGGGAATCTATGACCAATAAACGGGTTTTAAATACCCCTATGCGGTCACAAAGCCGGTCAGCTTCATCAAGATTGTGGGTGCAGATGAAAATAGTGCGACCCTCACCTTTTATTTCCAGGATAAATTCCCGCACCAGGCGCGAGGCTTCTGGATCAAGACCCGCTGTCGGTTCGTCCAGGAAAATGGTACGCGGTTCGTGCAGCAAAGCGCGCGCGATGGCCAGCTTTTGTTTCATGCCCTTCGAGAATGTCGCCGCCACATCCAGCCTTCTATCCCAAAGGCCAAGAAAGCGCAGGTATTTCTCGACCTGGCCTTTGATATCCTCGACTTCATACAGGCTGGCATAAATCTCCAGGTTTCTTTCAGCGCTCAGGTTGTCATATAAGCCTGGTGTTTCGGTTAGTAAACCGACACTGCGGCGGATGTCGATATCTTTTTCACCGACCTGGAAGCCGTACACAGTTGCACTCCCGGCCGTTGGGCTGATCAGGCTGGTCAGAATGCGCACCGTGGTGGTTTTCCCAGCCCCATTTGGTCCCAGGAAGCCGAAAACTTCACCTTCTGGAATATTCAGGGACAGGTTTTCAACCGCGGTGATTTGACCAAATTTTTTTGAGAGATTTTGGGTAGTGATCATAGTTTAATCGCTGTACCTCGTGCCTTCTATCGTATCTTCGTTTTCTTCAATCGGCGGCAGGGTGACCGGCTCTGGTTCCCAATCTCCCGTGGGCATCAGGTCATCTTCTTCTTCATCGAGGTCTTCATTGCGCAGGAGGAATATAATCCCGATGCTCAGCAGCGTAAAAATCGCCAGAATCCCTTCAGTGGCGTATGCACCCCACTGGCGAACGCTCATCACACATACTGCATCCAGCAGCGCGTGCCAGGCGATGGCGAGCCATAACCAGCGGCTTTGACCGCGCAGGAAAACCTGCAGAACCATGATGGTTAAGGCGATCTGGATCGGAAGAACCAGAAGCCGTTCCAGGGCACCGAGCAGTGAATCGTACCAGGAAACTCCCCAGAACAGGTCGAGTCCTTGCTGGAGTGGTAAGATCTGTTCTGGCGGCAGTATAGTAGAAAGGTCAACAGGGCGCAAAGCCAACAAGACAATGTAATTCAGCAGCATGATCACCACGAAAAATATGATTGCTTCAATCCCACCCCACCCGGTGCCAAATAACAACCCTTTCGACCAGGATCGGGCATCTTTTGCCCACCAGCGCAGCCCAACATAGCGGGTTATCTCCTCGAAAAAACCTGCGCTTAGACCCACGAGGATGGCGCTGAAAATGAGCTGATATTCGTCCGGAGGCATGGGTAAAAAACCACGATCAAATAATCCCTGCAAGAATATATTAAAAGGGATGTGCAGGATCTGGGAGATGATAAACAGCGCTCCCCCGATCCAGAACAGGCGCCATCCCAGGTTGAACTTCCTTCTCAGAAAAAACCCCAGGCCAAATACAGCGAATAAAACCAGCAGGATGCCGAAAGGGTACGTGAAGGTCAGGATTGTGTTCATGCATTGGATCCTGATAATTGGGGCGTGAGGGAGAACATCAATAACATGCGCCCCAGCTCGCGGATATCGCTTTCGCTGCCATCCAGCTGGTAACCCATGTAGCGAGCCAGGTTGCTCATGGCGGTGGGGTGTCGTTGTGCATAATCGAGAATGGTGAGTTCCCCCTGTTCCGGGGTGAGCTGTTCGGTAAGCATGTCGAATTTTCGCCGGCCTACCTGAACCTTGACCTGTGGATTGGCCCGGATATTTTTTACCCAATCACTCTTTTTACCCCAGGCGGCGGCAATATAATAGGTATCGTTGGTGGGGTCGTGTCTTACGACTTCCAGCACAACCTGCCGCGCCTGCCCGCTGACGCGACCCGTATGGGTAATCTTCAGCATGCGGTTGCCCATCAGCCAACCCAGATTCAGTTTATAAAGCCAGATCGGCGCTCGAAAAAAGAGGCGGGTGATACCGGTTGGACGTTTGAGTTCAGTAATTCTTACAACCATGCTTGTTCCTAATTCTTATATGCGTGGATCAACTCACTGGGCACACCAGCCTGCACGATCACCTGCCGTTTAATTTTTGTAAAACCGGCTTTATCAACCAGCTCGAAAAGCTCCAGTGGACGACACCCGCCGCAAATCGCAGGAGAGAGGTTGAATACTCCTTTCCAGATCGATATAAGTGCCTTGGAGGGCAGGTCCACTCCCTCAGTCAGTGCCAGGATAACAAGCTTACTATCAGGCAGCAATACACGCCAGAAATCATTCAGCAGCTGCTCCAGATCGGCGAATGGCAGCAGGTCCAGCACATATCCAGCATATAAACGGTGATAAGAACTGGCTGCAAAAGGCATCTGCCGCGCATCAGCCTGGCATATGGTTGCACCAACACGTTCTCTCGCCAGCCGGGACATCCCGGTTGAAAGGTCCAGTCCAACAGCGGTACCGCCGGGAGAAACTTGCTCCTTGATCCTGGCCAGTTCTTTGCCTGTACCCACACCAACGCTGAGCACATTTATGCCTGCCTCGAGCTGCAGGGCTTTGAGAGCTTGCCCTTTGGCGCGCCCTTCATAAAAATCGAACCAATCGTAGCGGGTGCCGATACGGTCGTAAAACTTCTGGACAGCTGAAGTGGGCAGTATCTTCTCAGGCATCTTGTTTACTGATTAAAGAATAGTGTAAATATCTCCACCTGACAATATGTGTTTTGTCATATCTGTGCACTGCCCAAATCAAGAAATTTGCATCCGATAAAGTGCATTCAATGAGGAAAATCTATTGGGAGAGAAGCCAGGTTGTATGCGATATTTATGGTGCTCTGTTCCTGGCCTTGGGATAAGTGGTTTTCATTGCCCCCAACTTGCTATTTTCCAATTTCATCTAGATAAGAACAATTATCCAATACCGAATCCCCAATATCCAATATCCATGAGTACAGGACCCTGCCCAGCACAGGGTCCTGTACGTCCAACATCAAAATCTAGACCGTCACCAAATTGATAATTGAAATTAATATTTGTTCTTTATCGCTCACAAATAAACAGGTTCAACACCTGGTACTTCCAGGAAATGTAATCTTCAAACCAGCTCCAGGGTCAACCAATATTTATCCACCCAGGCATACCCGTACCCGAAATAAGGGAAGACCCAGCCACGTTTTTTGGATACCTTGGACGCTGACAGCGTCAGAAGAATATTATCGCCGCATTCTCCGTGCATTTGCTCTGTCCAGGCGTAGCCATAACTTTTATAGGGGAAGCTCCAGGCCCTGCTTCGCTTCACCTCAGTAGCCTGTACGCTGCATTGATTCCCGGCGATCCAGCCCTGCATTTCCTGCTGCCAGGCGTGGCCATGACCCTGGTATGGAAATGACCACTTGCGATCTTTTCCCACCTCGGTAGTGATCAGCTCGACTGTGATAGCTTGGTGTTCACCCAGCATCGATTGTGTCCAGGCATAACCGAAACCCAACCAGGGGAAGCGAGTTGTTTTATTTCGGGTTACCTGGTCTGCGCATAGATCGATGTCAAGAGCTGCACCATTCTCCTCAATCAGCTCGACTAAAGACCTGTATTCGATATTACTTTTGCTTTGGATTTGTGCAGCAGGTTTACCATCCAGCAGCGGCTGCTTGCAGCTCGGGCATTTACCGGACCAACCATTGTATTCGCAATTACAGGTAGTGCAGTACATTGAATTCTCCGTCATGATAAAATCCTGATTTTTCGTTAGCATAGCAGTATATATTTGGCAGGACAACACCCTATGGACCTGCTCAATATCCTACCCGGGGATTGTTTCATTTTCCGATGCGATAATGATTATCCGAGCTGGAGATCGGGGACCTCAAGGCTTGAGTGTGAAGTATTTCATTTCCCAACCAGACTCATTATGCTATATTGGCAGCAGTATTCCTTTATCTTTCAAACTGGATATTGGAAGGATATTCAATGTTGGGTAAAGCTCCAGAAATCTCTGAAACATTGCAATGGATGCTTCAGAGCCGCCAGGTGGGGGATGAACTGTTGGTGAATACCCTGGTTCACGAACAATACTCCCATATTTACAGGTTTGTATCATTCATTATCAGTTCACAGGATATGCCGCGTTGTGAACGTATCGCTGGACAAGTGATATATGCAGCTGTCGAAGATGCTGCCAGCTACCAGGGAAAATTGCGCGTACAGGCCTGGCTATTCAAGTATGTTGTCACGGAAACCCGGCGCCTGAATGAGTCGCTGTGGAATGATGAGCAGTTATCCCGAAGGCGGCTTTCAAGAATCGGGGGAAAAAATCTCGCCAGGAAAAATTTGCAGTGGACCGGGCTTTCGCCAAGCGAGATGGTTATTTCCATTGCGCTTTTCTATTTGTTTGATTTCAGTCCTACTGAAATCGCGGTGGTAATCGATGTCCAGGAGAGCTCAGTAGCAGAATCTCTTAAGCAATTAAATAAATATTATCTCTTGCCTGAGTATGAATCAGGTGGTCATAATCCTGCACGGGTCAACGTCCAAAAAATCCTGAGTGATGGTTGGCCTTCAGCGGAATTGGATAAAAGATCTGCGGATCAGGTTTCTCAACGTGTTCTTAACAGACTGCAAACAAAAGATAAAAGGAAGCATCGCGCAGTTATCTTCGGCGAAGCCATATTGGCAATCCTGGCGATATTCTTGGTCGCTGGCATGGGGGATTTGATCAGCAGGTTCACCCCTGAACCGACTCCAGAAATAATTTACGAGACCAGGATGGTAAACCAAATTGTTCATATTACCCAAACCCCGGGACCTACTCAACCACCAACTCCCTTTCCAGACAATGCCATTATTTACCAAGCCGCAGGGGGTGAAACGCTGGCAGAAATCGCGGACAAAATATCACAAAGTTCTTTGATACTGACCGCACTTAATAACATTACGGCTGATGAAAGTCTTGCAGCTGGACGAAAAATTATGATTGGGGTCAGCGAATCTCGGGTGATAATTCCCACACCAATCTCACCCGATTCAACCATTTTATCTCCACAACCGCCACCTGAGGCACTTACCCTGTCATCCAATGAAGCTGAAATTCACGAGCGATTATTGAGCGCCAGAGAATATTGGCAAACTTTATGGGCGGATGGATTAGTCGTCCAATATGGTCCACCAGGTTATATGGGCGAGCCGGATTTTCGGCGCCAACAAATTTGGATTGATCAACCATATTTCAATTATGTTCTGGATGGCGAGAATGGGGCTGGAGTTGATCTTATTTATTCAACTATTGGAGGTTGGGAAACCCTGTTCAATACCCAGACTGGCGAACAATTTTCCAACGTTGGTCCACAGGAATTGAATTATCAATCCAGGCTGCATAAATTGCTGGTGAAAAATGAACTTCATGAGGATTATCCTCGAAAAATTGATCTGCTTGCCCTGGAAATGATTGCCGGTCGCGAAGCGCTGGTAATCGATTGGTATGCTGACTTATCATCATTGCGAGGGGGTGGTTATGCAAACGAAGCAGAATATGAATATATTGGACGCTTTTGGGTTGATACACAACTCGGTATCGTTTTAAGGGCACAAAATTACTCAGGCAGATCAGGTCATCTGGTCGAAGAGATTATTATCTCCAAGATTAAAACCAACATACCGATCCCCCGCCGTCTTTACAATCGCTCTCAATATATGCAGACTTACTTTGCGCAGGACCACACTGGGAATTATGTGCTTGAGCCGATCGAGATCCCGGATTACATTGGCAGCATGCCTCAAAGTGAGGGTGACATTCTGTACCTTGCTCCACCCTTAGATCTTGATCTTTCCAACAGCCATTTAGAAATCTACTGGACAGATCTTTCACGTTTCAATGCTGGGATGGGGACCCGTGTTGAGATCTTTGCGGATGGCTACCATATAAGCAATGTCGAATTTTCCGAGCCTGAGCAGCTGCTGTGTGAGCGTTCGGCTAATGGCGAACTGATAGCATTTACAAGCAGGTCGATTGAAACGGATTTTGGATCGTCGCCATTGGGCTGGTTCAATCTGAACAAATTACCCGAGGTGCATCATCTAAATCCTGAGATAGCCCCTTATGATTTTTCCTTTTCACCTGACAGCCAGCAGCTCGCCGTTTACGGCTGCCAACGGGATGGCGATCAGGCCTGCGGCATATACATAATTGAACTTCTTACTGGCGATTCCCGCCTGCTGAACCCGGTTGAACAAGGCGCTGGATTAGTCTGGAAGCCGGATGGTTCGGCGATCGCAATTCAAGGCTCCTTCTTAAAGCATGGAAAGTGGCGCCTCCTGGTTTTTGACTCCGATTCGGGTATGGTGATGCATGATGGCACCTTTGATTGGGAGGGAATTTGGATCTCGCCTGATTCCCCGATCCATGATTGGGGCGTCCAGTATCCCCCACTGCGAGGCGGTTTGGAGCTGTGTACTCTACCTCCAAGAGCTGATTAACTAGATAATTCTGGTATAATTTATTTTTAGACTTGATTGATAATTAATCTTCAGATATGTGATAACGCCGGGATAATCCCGGTGTTATTTTCGTGAGTTCGCGTGTCCAGTACGTGGAGGCCCAACGAGCAGATGGAAAAAGAAGAATATTTGGACTTATACCACCAGATGGTGTTGATCCGGCGCGTGGAAGAACGTGCCGCCGAACTGTACCAGCAGGGAAAAATCGGTGGTTTTCTGCACTTATACATCGGGCAGGAGGCTGTCAGCACCGGATTAATCGCCGCCCGCAAACCAAAGGATCGCATTATCACCGCTTACCGGGACCATGGGGTAGCGATCAATGCCGGGATACCTGCCAGGTCAGTCATGGCTGAATTGCTCGGCAAGGCGACCGGCATTTCAAAAGGCAAGGGCGGTTCAATGCACATGGCCGATGTTGAGAAGAACTACTGGGGTGGTCATGCGGTGGTTGGCGCTCACCTGCCGATCGCTGCAGGTTTAGCCCTTGGTGACCAGTACCAAGAAACGGGTGGTGTCACGATCTGTATGTTCGGGGATGGTGCAACCAATATTGGTTTCTTCCATGAAGCCGTCAATCTATCCAAGGTATGGGATTTGCCCGTACTCTGGGTGACGGAGAATAATAAGTACGGCATGGGTACTACTGTGGAACGAGCCTCTGCGGTTTCTGAAATTCGGCAGAAAGCAGAAGGTTATGGCATCCCAAATGCGCGCGTGGATGGTATGGACCTGATGGCTGTCCATGAGGCAGCTGCGGAGCACCTGGCATATGTGCGTGCTGGCAATGGACCTTTCTTCCTGGAAGCGGTCACATACCGTTACCGGGGACACTCCATGGGCGATCCGGAACGCTACCGCGAGAAGGATGAGATCGAGAAGTGGAAAGAAGAAGATCCGATCGGGATTTACCGCAAATTCCTGGTTGGTAAAAAGATCTCTACAAGCGGTGAACTGGATGAGATCGACCAGCAGGTTGAAGATGAAACGCAGGAGGCGGTCGAGTTCGCCGAATCGAGTCCCGAGCCCGCGCCAGAGGCATTATTTGAGCATATCTACGCTGATTAATTGAAGGTTGGCTGCAGATTTTGCAGACAGCACTCAACAGCAGCGATTTGGAAATGATTTAAGGAACAATTATGGCTAGAATAACGATGCGCGAGGCTATCTCGCAGGCCTTGTGGGAGGAAATGGAAAGAGATGAGCAGGTCTTCATCATGGGCGAAGAAGTGGGTGTATGGGGAGGCACCTATGCAGTAACGAAAGGCTTCTATGATCACTTCGGTGCCAAAAGGGTAAAAGACACGCCTATTGCTGAATCTGCCATCATCGGTGCCGCCATTGGTGCCGCGCTGACTGGTTTGCGCCCGGTAGCCGAGCTGATGACGATCAATTTCGCTTTTGCAGCCATGGACCATATTGTGAATGAAGCTGCAAAGCTGCGCTACATGTTTGGCGGGCAGTTCACCATCCCCATGGTGATCCGTACCCCAAGCGGAGGCGGCCGTCAGCTGGGTGCCACTCACTCACAGACCCCGGATGCAATTTTTGCCCACTTCCCTGGATTGAAAGTTGTTGCCCCGGGAACCCCGCAGGATGCCAAGGGCATGCTCAAATCCGCAATTCGCTCTGATGACCCGATCATGTTTATCGAGCACGCCACCCTTTACCAGATGCGCGGTGAGGTCCCGGATGAGGATTACACCATCCCGCTTGATAAAGCCAGGCTTCATCGCCCGGGGAGCGATGTGACCCTTGTGACTTACAGCAAGATGCTTGATAAATCCGATCAAGCCGCCGACCAGTTGGCCAAAGAGGGCATCGAAGCTGAGATCATCGATCTGCGCTGTCTGCGTCCCTTGGATATGGAGCCCGTCCTGGAGTCGTTTAAGAAAACCAACCGGGCGGTGGTGGTCGAAGAGGGTTGGCGCTCCTACGGTGTTGGTTCGGAGGTCGCCTCCCGCATTTATGAACAGGCTTTTGATTATGTGGATGCGCCCATCAAACGCGTTGCCCAGAAGGAAGTTCCCCTGCCTTACAACCGTGACCTGGAGCAGATGGCCCTGCCTCAAGTAAAGGACATCGTCCAGGCGGTCAAGGAGGTGCTCTAATGGCTGAAATCGTCAATATGCCCAAGCTGGGTTTTGACATGGCGGAAGGCACGCTGGTGCGCTGGGTGATCGCTGAAATGGAAGCCGTCGAAAAGGGACAGGTGCTGGCTGAGATCGAGACAGATAAAGCCACTGTTGAAGTAGAATCGCCATTTTCTGGTGTTGTCAGGCGCCATCTGGTCGAGCTGGATGCTATTGTCCCGGTCAGCTCTCCGATCGCCGTGATCGGGGAAAGCGACGAAGAAATTGATTTCGAGAGTATCTTGGCTGGTATCCCGGAAGCCGAAACTGAAGAGAGCGAAGCTGCAGCGATCGCGCCAGTGGGTGGCGAATCTCAGGCAGCCCCTGTTTTTTCAGAAGAAATCAACCTAGATTCAGCCAGTCTGCCGGAGGGTGTAAGGGCATCTCCGCTTGCCCGGCGCATGGCGCAATCCTTGGGCATCAACCTGCGCCAGGTGACCGGCAGTGGTCCGGGTGGGCGTATCACGAAAGCCGATGTCGAAGCATTCCAGGCTGCGCCGCCGGTTAGTGCTGCTATCCACGCTCCAGTGTTCCCGGCTGTCTCTGGTGAGATACCCGCGGATCGCAATATCCCCTTGAGCAAACTGCGTACTGCTATTGGGAAGCGCATGGTGCAGTCCAAGGTGGAGTTCCCCCAGTTTTTTGTCACCCACGAATACGATGTCGCCGCCCTGATGGAATTGCGGGTACAGGTCAATGCACTTTTACCAGAGGGTGAGAAGACATCCATCAATGATTATGTGATCAAAGCGACAGCACTCGCCTTGCGAGAATTCCCAAACCTTAATGCCCGTCTCGAGCCAGATGGCCAATCGGTCACCCACTTTGGGCATGTCAACATCGGGATTGCTGTCGCAGTTGAAAATGGGCTGTTGACCGTGGTCTGCCGGGATGCGGATTTGAAAGCGGTGCGTCAAATTTCCCTTGAAGTTCGCCAGATGGCTGGACGAGCACGGGCTGGAAAAGTTAAAGTCGAGGATATCGAGGGTTCCACTTTCTCCATCAGCAACCTGGGTATGTTCGATGTGGAAGAGTTCATCGCCATCATAAATCCACCTGAAGCAGCCATCCTTGCCGTAGGATCTGCAAATAATGTGGCTGTCGTGGAGGACAATCAGATTGTTCCGGGTTGGCGCATGAAAACTACCATCTCTGTTGATCACCGGGTGAGCGATGGAGCTGAGGCGGCGCGCTTCCTTCAGAGGCTGACCAAGTATATTGAAGAGCCGCTGCGTTTGATGGTCCCCGATTTATCAGGACAGGTACAGACATGAGTGAAGAACTCGAACATATTCGCAGGCGCCTTTCGGATGAAGGGGAAAAGACCGCAGCTTACTTCGAAGCTCTGGCACCATCCGATTGGGAGCAGCAAATTTACCAGACCGGATCTGAATGGCGAGTGCGGGAGATACTGGCGCATTTCATCTCTGCAGAGAAGGCTTATCAGAAATATCTTGGGGATGTGCTGCAGGGCGGCTCTGGCGCGCCGGACAACATGGATATTGATGAATTTAATGAAAGCGAAGTACCCACCATCCAGGGAGCGCCATCCGAGCTGATCGAAAAGTTCAAGCAGGTGCGCATAGATACACTCAAGTTGACCGAAAACCTGGATGAGGCTGATTTATCACTGGTCGCCAACCACCCCTGGTTTGATGATAAGGAAATTAGATGGTATCTGAAACTTTTGTACCGTCACAACACCATGCACCGCATGGATATTCGCAAAGCATTGAGGTCTGGTGAACCTGTTACTCCCTCGGATGAACAACGCACAGGCAGGCAAATAAATCCCCCCGAGTAAAACTTGGAGATTTGATCACCTAGATATGAATCTGAAAAGAGCGGCAAACTTTCGCCGCTCTTTTTCGATCAAAAAGATTCTTCTCAGTGATTTATCCAGCTGCTTCAGACTGCTGGCGACGCAAACCTATATACTGCAAGATGGCGAACAAGGCGACAATATCCGCCGTGATGGCGATGGCCCATTTGCCACCCGTGGTCAAGGGCACCAGGTCAGTGAAGATAAGGACTAGGCTGCCGATCACCCACAATAAATCGAGAGCGATCACTTCCCAGGCGAAGTGCCCAGGAACAGGTGATTGGTTCGACAACCAGACCAGCATGGGCATATACAGCAGCAGTACTGAGCCGACGATGACCAGGATTACTGGATTTCCAAGACCAAGGAATTCGCTGATCGATCCGGATGCCAGCACCATGACCAGCCCGCTGATACCAGAAAATGCGGCGTTGCCGAGCAGGGCTCGCTGAAGGAATCTTTTTCCGCTGGTTGATATTGATGTAGAGATTTGTGCGTTCATTATGAATACCTCCGGTAAATTTGGTGCAGAATTGTGTCTGCGATTGAAATATACCCATATTTTCCACAAAAATCACTGCCATTGGAAGGAAAAGTACTGCCATCGACTGCCAGTTAGCGCTTAATTCCTCATTTGCTCCCTCAAATCCTGCGCAACCATGCGAGCAGCCGCGTTCTGCCAGTTGTGAAGCGTTCGCTCAGGCACATAAACCTGGAACCAGTCCAAAGCCTGCCGGTTGACCGGGTCCTGGCTGTCCTGGATCGCCGTGCGGCTGTACAACCGCAAGCCAGCCACATATGGAAAGTGCAGCGCATTGTAGTAGCGCCATGCATCTGACGTACCGAAATTCTCGGCCTGGTCAGGCTTCAAGCGCTCGATTGATTCGCTGAGCATATTTTTCAATTCGTGGGTGCGTTCCAGGGTGTTATCTGGTGCGCCGCGGGCGGCGATGCGCCTGGATACCTCCGGTAAACCATTCAGCGGGTTGACCGCCAGCTTGGGCAGGCTGTTGTAATGGCTCAATGCCCTGCGGGTGGCCTGGAAAAAAGCATGCTCATTCATCTCATCCAGGTCGGTGCCACGCTGTGCTTTTGGCAGCGCCTTGGCCACCTCGCGCAGCTCGCTTCGTTCCTGCTGCAAACGAGGCATGCGGTTGAAAACCAACCTGTCGAGCAAGCCCTGGATTTCAACGGCAAATCCCTGCAGCAGTAAGCCCGCCGTTATGGTCGCCAGCAAAAGGCTGATCATCGTCAGGCTTGGACCGCTGCTGATCGAAATCACAAATGCGATCTGGCCACCAAACACCAGCACGATCAGCGTCGAAATTGCCAGTGAGCGCAGCATATCTCCAGCTAAAGCTTCGCCCTGTTCAAAAGCATCGAACATCACCACGGCTATACCCAGCAGGATGATGTCTATGCCAATGCCCAGCAGCACCAAGATATGCGGGATCAAACCGCTGCTCAACATGATCATCCCAGCCCCCAGTGAAAAGAACAGCGTGGCGATCAACACCAGCCCAAAAGCTCTGCGGGTTGATCCAACATTTTTCAGGTGCGGCAGCAAGAAAAGCAGGGCGATCAGAGGCAGCAAGCTGGTCAGACCGAAAACGAGGTAACCCGCTGTGGTTGGTTCATCGTTTGCCCACAAGCCGGCACCTATTGCAAATAGCAATGCAGCCAGTAAGACAACTGGAACTATCACCCACCCCCAGATGCGCGCCAACCTGGGTTGAAGCACATCCCCCTCAGGAAAAAGTCCCAGCACCGCGCCTGCCCACAGTGTCGCCGGCAGCAGCATCAATGCCCAATGCAGCTGCAGCAGCTGCTCAGCGGTGCCTCCAGAAGCCAGTGAAGCCAGCAGGTCCATCGCGATCGCCAACGCATATGAAATCAATCCCAGTCCTGCCCATCGCAGGCGATCGCTGGACATGTCGCGTGCGATCAGGTATATACCCAACCAGAATGCGAAAGCATAAAAAATTACCTGGAGAATCATAGGTTAATTAAAGCACATAATAAATTCACACCAGAAAACGAATATTATCCCTATTCATGGATATGATAAACTTGATTCGAGGCCTGATCGAGCCAATGCCCAGGGAATAATTTTCACTTCGCTGGCTGGATTACATCAATGCAGATTTGAATTGCCAGCTGCAGAGAAAGGATGGAAATACCAATCAGGTTGAAATTCCATTTTCATTAAAAATGAAACTATTGAGGCTTACATGGCATCAGCTGAGTACGATCTAGGGTATCTTGAGGCTGTAATCGAACTGCTGCAGGAGTACCTGCTCTCCAAAGAGATTTATTGGAAAATTACCGCCGTTTCACCACCGGGTGAACCTGGATATCCCGGACTGACGCTGGGGACGATCCTGCTGAGCCAGAAGCGGATAGAAGCGAGAAGTCTCACCCCTGCGCAAGAAAGCAGGCATTACCAGGTTCAAAATAAGATCGAGCAGCTTCGCCCCAGGTGGCGTACTGCCTGGGGCGGCAAGGCCAGGGAAGAATACCGCTCCAGGTTGAATTTATGGGGTAACTACCTGGAGGAGTTTCGCCAGGATCCCGAGGGAAATTTTGACCGGTATCCATACGAGGTCGGCCGCCGGGTTATGCTGCAGCTGCTTGCCCAGGAAGCCGATAGCGTCCCTGTCTCCCAGGAGCAGATGGTGGCTGTTTTAGATCGTGTCCTCGAGGGGTCAATGATTCCAGGAGAATTCGTCTGGGATGAATCTCTGTCAGGTGGATTCTTGCCTGTAGATTACCCTTACCTGTATTATCGTCTCAAATAGGACTCAATCCGAATTCGGCAAACCGTAATATCCGGATAAGATTGCCTGGCCTGAACCAACTTGCAGGCAGGCGATCAGCTCTTTAATGGCACCCTGCGGATCAGAAGGGGTCAGCGCCAGGAGCGGTTTGCGGACTGATACCTGCAGCTCAGGATCGATCTGGATCGCCTGGACATCATTTGTCAACCAGGAGCGCGGCAGGACACCGATCGCACCCGCTTCACTTGCGACTGACTCAAGCATGGCTGGTGATGATGGCGCCAGCGAAGCCAGCCGGGTGAATCGCTGACCACCCAGTATCCCGGAATGGAAGGATAAGGTCATCAAATTGGTCTCTGGAAAAATCCACACCTGGATGTCCTGATCAAGAGTACCAATCTCGCTCCAGCTTTCGATACGACCCGCATATAAAGATATCAATTCCGATTGGCTGAGCTCCTGCTTCGGGTTTTCCGGATGGACGATCACGACCAGTTCATCTTCATTTCAATTGGTACGAAAACCCCAGTTCATCAGGTTTATCCCCCCACCAGATGACGAGATCATTGCCCTCGAAATCTTGTTGTGCGCCGGGGATTTGCTCAAAGAAAATAGCCAGCTGCTGTGTTTCTACTGCGCAGGCGTGCAGCGCTTCCTGGATGCCAGCCAGGTATGGGCGAATAGGATACTCTTACCGGCATTGGAGACGGTGGTATGGTTGCTGTGGTTGGTGCACCACATGCTGACAGCCAAAAGGCAGTAAGGGAAAAAATAAGAGGTAAATTTTTCCAGGACATGTGCTAACCAGGAATTATATTAAAGTGATAAGAAGGACGATGAGACCAACGATGGCGCAGTAGACTGCGAAGAAATACAGGGAGTAACGGGTCAGAAACGAAAGCAGCCACCCGATAGCGAGATAACCCACGACAGCCGCAGCAATAAATCCAGGGATGAATACGGGCAGCAGTAAGCCCAGGTCCTGGATCTGCAGCAAATCAATCACGGCCATCAATCCTGCAACCAGCATGATTGGCACAGCCATCAGGAAAGCAAACCGGGCAGCTGCAGGTCGTTCCAGGTTACGGGTCATACCCCCAGCGATGGTTGAACCGGAGCGGGATAATCCTGGGAAAAGGGCCAGGATCTGGAATATGCCGATGATCAACGCATCCAGCCAGGTGATCTTTTCCAATTCTCGCTCTCTTTTCCCAACTCTCTCAGCGATGACCAGCAGCAGCGCCGTACCGAGCAGTGCCACCGCGGTCATGCGGGGACTTGCGAACGCCCTTTCAACCACATCCTTCAGCAGAAGACCAGCAATACCTGCGGGGATAGTTGACAGCAATATATACCAACCCATGCGTGCGGGTTGGGTTTCAAATGGTTTGCGGTTCTGGATGCCCCGCAAAACTCCACCGAGTATCACGAAATAATCTTTCCAGAAGAAGGCTATCACTGCCACCAGGGTCGCCACCTGCACCAGCACATCGAAAACAAAGGCTTCCGCAGGTGGAATATCCCATTTTAATAGGAAAGGGACGATCACCAGGTGACCGGAGCTTGAAATGGGTAGGAACTCGGTCAGGCCCTGGATAACACCCAGCAGAATTGATTGGATCACAGTCATGGATTGCTTTTGGTTTCCCTAAAATCGACGAAATTAATCACCACCCTGGTTTATGTTTAACTCAGAGTGAACCTGGTGAAATTGGGAGGTGAACTGATCAAAATTTCCACCCAGGATCGATTGGCGGATCTCCGCCGCCAAATTGATCATCGTATGCAGGTTGTGGATCGATAATAATGTCGCCGAGAGCATCTCTTTCGAAATGATCAAATGCCGGATGTAGGCGCGCGAGAAATGCTGGCAGCTGTAGCAGTCGCATAGCTGGTCTATTGGCTGCTCGTCCTTCGCATATTGGGCGTTGACGATATTCAGTCGGCCCCCACTGCGGGTCATGGCCGCGTTGTGCCTGGCCAGGCGGGTGGGCAGCACGCAATCGAAAATATCCACACCGCGGCTGACCCCGTTGACCAGGTCTTCCGGGGTGCCAACTCCCATCAGGTAGCGCGGTTTCTCTTCCGGCAAGACTTTGTCAACCAGGTCCAGGATGGTATGCATCTCGGATTTGGTTTCGCCAACCGACAATCCCCCGATCGCATTGCCTGGAAAATCCAGGCTGGTGATCAGCTCCGCGGATTCCTGGCGCAGATCTTCATAAATACCACCCTGGACGATGCCGAACAAAGCCTGGTCGGGGCGCTTCTTGGCTTGCTTGCAGCGCTCGGCCCAGTTGTGTGTTCGAACCATAGCCTCCCTTACATATTCTTTATCGTAGGGATCAGAGCATTCATCGAAAGCCATGATGATATCAGCACCGAGATTCTCCTGGATCAGGATCGATTTCTCTGGGTCCAAACGCTGCTGGGAACCGTCGATGTGGCTTCGAAATGTGACCCCCTCCTGGTCGATGCGCCGACTTTTTGCCAACGAGAAAACCTGGAACCCGCCGGAATCGGTCAACATCGGTCCGGTCCAGCTCATGAACTTGTGTAATCCGCCCATCTCTTTTACCAGCTCATCTCCTGGTCGCAGATAGAGGTGATATGTGTTTGCCAGAACCAGGGTAGCATTCAGGTCAGAGAGTTGGTCAGGGGTCAGCGATTTGACTGTGGCTTGCGTGCCCACCGGCGCGAAAACGGGCGTCTCCAGTACACCATGCGGGGTAAAAAACTTGCCCGCCCGCGCTCGCCCCTGGCGCGCCTCAATTTGAAAACTGAATGGGGGATTGATCACAGCCGTTGATTATACCCTTTTTCCAATGTTATAATTTCGATCGCCTGGAGGATAAACTCAACAAAATAAAGGAGAACCACATGCAGCCGCAGTTGCCTGGTCCCAAGGCCAAGGCGATTATCAATCGCGATCAGAAGGTTATTTCTCCGTCTTATCCACGCGACTACCCATTCGTAATGGACCACGGCAGAGGGGTCCATGTTTGGGATGTGGATGGCAATCGATACCTGGATTTTGCGGCTGGGATTGCGGTCACCTCGACCGGTCACAGCCACCCAAAGGTTGTCAAAGCCATCCAGGATCAGGCTGAGAAATTCATCCACATTTCATCGGATTATTACCACGAACCCTGGGTTTCATTAGGAGAACAATTAACGGAAATAGCTCCCTTCAAGGAAGATGCCATTTCTTTCATGACGAATTCCGGCACGGAAAGCGTCGAAGCGGCGATAAAGCTGGCGCGTCACTATACTGGTCGCAGCCAGTTCATCGGCTTTCTCGGTTCTTTCCACGGGCGCACCATGGGTTCACTGGCTTTTACTGCCAGCAAACCCCGCTATAAGGAGAATTTCTTCCCCATGATGGGTGGTGTAACCCACGTTCCCTTCCCGGACCCGTACCGCCCTCTATTAGAATCATTACCGGGAGAATATTACGGGGAAACAGTAGTGCGCTATATTGAAGAGCAGATTTTTTCCTCGATATTGCCGCCTTCCGAAGTTGCTGGCATCCTCGTAGAAACCATCCAGGGTGAAGGTGGTTATGTGCTGCCAGCACCTGGTTTCTACCCGGCCTTACGCGCCTTGTGCGACAAGCACGGCATCCTGCTGATCGTCGATGAGGTTCAATCCGGTATGGGCAGAACCGGGAAGTGGTGGGCAATCGAGCATTATTGTGTTGAACCGGATATCGTTTGCGCGGGAAAGGGGATCGCGTCCGGGGTGCCGCTGGGTGCCATTATCGCTAAGAAAAAATTGATGACCTGGACCAAGGGTACGCACGGCAATACCTATGGCGGCAATCCGATTGCCTGTGCTGCAGCTTTGGCGACCATCGAATTGATCGATGATCAATTCCTGGAAAATGCTGAGCAAGTCGGAGATTCTGCTTTGAGCAGTTTAGCAGAGATTCAATCCCGTCATGCAAGTATCGGACAGGTACGGGGGATGGGATTGATGATCGGCGTGGAGTTTGTCAAGAACCAGGAATCCCGCCAGGCGGATGATGAGCTGCGCGACCATATTATCCACCTTGCCTTCCAAAATGGATTGCTGCTCCTGGGCTGCGGGAAGAGTACCATTCGCCTCGCGCCGCCCCTGAGCATCACCCGGGAAGAAATGAACCAGGGACTGATAATCTTTGAAGATGTCATCTACCAGGCTGAGAAGCAGAGAATAGCTGAACATGCTGCCTGATTTGCGCGTTCGCCAGAGGGATTACCTGTTAGAGATCGGCAGGGCGATCACCCAGGAGCTCGATCTGGACAAGCTGCTCGCCCGCATATTGAACATTTCCGTGGAAATGCTGGCTGGACAGGCAGGTTTAATTTCCTTGCGGGGAGAGAAAGGGGGCTGGACGATCGGCACATCCCATGGTATTCCCTCCGCATTCATAAATTACCTGGACCCGCTGCTTAAAGGCATCCCTGATCAGGAAGACCCGGCCAAATTTGAGCTGCCGCAGATCAACACGCTCCTGAAGGAAGTCACCCGCGTAGCCAGCCTTGGTTTCCTGGATGGCGTTGGTTTACCGCTGGTCTATCGCCACCGCGTGGTGGGGATGATCTTCATCTTCCGCAAGTATTCTGGGAGGTTTTCGAGCAACGACCGTGCCTTGCTGCAGAGTTTTGCCGACCAGGCAGCGATCGCCGTCCGGAATGCCCAGTTCTACACCCAGATTCGCCGTGAGAAGCAGCGTCTGGACACACTGCTCGACTCAGCCGCGGATGGCATCCTGATCCTGAGCCCCGATACCACGGTCGAGCGCTGCAATCCTGCTTTTGAGAATTTATCAGGCGTTGCTAACACTGAAATATTGGATCGCAAACACGCGGATGTGATCAGCTGGACGCATGTCGAAAGCGGAATCCCACTCGATCAAGCGCTGTCCCAGGGTTGGCCGCTGACCCCCCACGCCACCCTCTATGTTGAGGGCGATTTGGAGAGGCGTGGTCGTCGTCCTGTTCCGGTCGGGATAACCTACGCGCCGCTCCTGTCCCCGGAGGGGCAGATAATCAATATTATCGCCACGGTCAGGGATATCTCTCACTTCCGGGAGGCTGACGAATTAAAGAGCACTTTCATCTCTGTCGTCAGTCACGAGCTAAAAACTCCGGTTGCATTAATTAAAGGATATGTGGGCACCTTGCGCCGGGAGGATGCCACTTGGGATCGTGCCGTGGTCCAGGACAGCCTTGCCGTGATCGAGGATGAGGCTGACCGCTTGACGGAATTAATCGAAAATTTGTTGGATGCCACTCGCTTACAAAGTGGCACGCTTTCATTGAATAGAACGGATCTTTCACTTGAAAAGACTGCTGAACGCGTGGTCGAACGCTTTACCGTCCAATCCCCAAACCACGATTTTATCGTTGATTTTCCCGGGGATTTCCCGGTGATTTTGGGAGATGAAGACCGGCTGGAGCAGGTTCTTTACAACTTGTTTTCTAATGCGGTCAAGTACTCGCCGGTAGGTGGGGAAATTCGGATTAATGCCCAGGTGCGGGTTGAACAGGTGATCGTGTGTGTATCCGACCAGGGAACCGGAATCGCTCCTGGGGATATCCCCTATATCTTCGATCGTTTTTACCGGGCTCCTGAAGCCAGTAAGCGCACAAAGGGCACCGGTTTGGGTTTATTCTTATCGCGTGCAGTGATTGAAGCACACGGGGGAAGAATTTGGGTTGACCCGATGCCTGATCAAGGGGCTCGAATTTGTTTTTCATTACCTCGCTCAGTATAAACTGGGTATAATCTAGCGCGGGTTCGTCCATAACTCTGCAAGCAGAACATATTTGAACCTGTAGTAATAAAGATTGGTGTGTAATTTTCCCCAGGTGAAACACCTGGTGATTGATTGTGAATACTTAATATCGTTTTAGGAGAAAAGGATGCCGCAAACGCAGATCAACTGCCCAAACTGCAAACAGCCGATCATGGCGGATGTCACGCAGCTCTTTGATGTTGCACAAGACCCCGGTCTCAAATCGCAACTGCTGTCCGGCATGGCGAATATCGTGCAGTGCCAGATGTGCGGGTACCAGGGTGCCTTAGCCACCCCGATTGTTTACCATGACCCTGATAAGGAACTGCTGCTGACTTACGTTCCTGCTGAGATCGGATTGCCACGCAATGACCAGGAAAAATTAATTGGAGGTATGATCAACCAGGCTGTCAATCGCCTCCCAGCGGAGAAAAGAAAAGGATATTTGCTGACCCCACAGGCACAATTGACAATGCAGAGCCTGATCGAGCGGGTCTTAGAAGAGGATGGTATAACCAAGGAGATGATCAAAGCCCAACAGGACAAACTTGATTTCCTGCAGAAACTTTCCGCAACAGGGGACGAGAATGCTCGTATTGCTTTGATCAAAGAAAATGAAGACCTTATTGATGCAGAACTATTTTCGATTCTAGGGCGGTTAATTGAGACCGCAGCAGGCACCGGTGAACAAGAGTCTGCCCAGCAATTGGAGGCGATCCAGAATCTGCTGGTTGAAAATACAGATTATGGTCAGGAAATCCGCCAGCAATCAGCTGAGGTCCAGGCGGCGATCGAATCGCTGCAGGCAGCAGGTCAGGATCTCACCCGCGAGAAGCTGCTCGAACTGATCATTGAGGCACCCAACGATATCCGTTTGAGTGCCCTGGTCAGCCTGGCTAGACCAGGTATTGATTATACTTTTTACCAGCAGCTGACCGATCGTATTGATGCTGCTGAGGGGGAGGAGAAGGATCGGCTAGAGGCTTTACGAGATAAGCTGCTCGAGTTAACCAGCCAGCTGGATGAGCAGGTTGAGCTGAAGGCAAAGCAAGCCCATGAATTTCTTGACAAGATCATGCAGGCGGATGATGTCATGCAAGCCATCCAGGTCAACCCAGCCCAAATCGACGAGTTTTTCGTGCAGGCAGTCCAGGATGAATTGGAGAAAGCCCGTGAAAGTGGTGATCTTGAGAAGAGCGCAAAGCTGAACCAGATTGATCAAACTTTGCGTGAAGCCATGGCTCAGCCCCCGGAAGTGGAATTTCTCCAGGAAATGATCGAAGCTCCCGATGATGAAGCACGTGAAAAAATGCTGGATGAAAACCCGGATAAAATTACCCCGGAGCTGTTCCAAATGCTCTCGGGATTGATGAACCAGGTAGCTGAATCTGGTCAGGATGAGCAGCTGGTTGAAAAACTCAAGCTCATCAACCGGCAGGTGTTAAGGCATTCAATGCGTTCTAATATTCAAGGCGGTTAAACTTGCGCGTACTACACATTGTTGGGGCACGTCCCAATTTCATGAAAGCTGCGTCCATTATGCGGGAGATGTTCCGATTTCCCAGGGATTTTCACCAGCTGCTTGTGCACACCGGGCAGCATTACGCGCCGCAGATGTCGCAGGTCTTCTTTCATGAACTTGATTTACCCCAGCCTGATGTGAATCTAAATGTGGGTTCTGGTACGCATGCCTGGCAAACTGCCCAGGTCATGATGCGCTTTGAACCGGTCTTGAATGATTACCAACCGGATTGGGTCGTTGTTTATGGTGATGTCAATTCGACACTGGCTTGCAGCCTGGTGAGCACCAAGCTGGGTTATCAGGTTGCACATGTGGAGGCAGGTTTGCGATCCTTCGATCGCAGCATGCCCGAGGAAATAAACCGCATAATTACCGATCAGCTGTCTGATATCTTATTCACCCCCTCTGGCGACGCCGATAAGAATTTAAAGCGCGAGGGGATTGATGATAGCAAGATTCACCTGGTGGGTAACGTGATGATCGATACGCTGGTTCACCTGCTGCCTAAGTCACAATCTAACTGGTACCAGCTGGCGAACAATTTCCCTCGGGAATATATCCTGGTAACCATCCACCGGCCTGCGAATGTCGATGATGCAGCTACCCTGGTTGAGATCATGTCTGCGCTTGAGACAATATGTGACCAGATTCCAGTGGTCTTTCCGGTACATCCAAGGACAAGGGAGCGCTTAAATGAGTTCAACCTGCAACCGAAGAATTCGCGATTGCAGATGCTTGAGCCGCTTGGTTACCTGGATTTTCTTTCCCTGCAGGAGCATGCCTCCCTGGTATTGACCGATTCTGGCGGCATCCAGGAAGAGACCACATATTTAGGTGTGCCATGTTTGACTGCCCGGCCAAACACCGAAAGACCGATCACGATCACCATGGGAACAAACCATCTTGTCGAGAGCGAGAGTTCCGCACTGGTTCAAGCCATGCAGGCCAAGCTTTCCGGATCACGTACCAAAAAGAAATCCCCACCATTATGGGATGGGCATACGGCGGGGAGGATCGTGAAAGTATTTCGACAGGCGTAATTATTCAGATTGATTTAGGACATGTGAGCGTTTTATTTCGGCGGATTATCCAGCCGCAGCCCGTGCCCGCGAATGGTAACAATAAATGGGTGGGAAGGCTCGATGGTAGCTAACCTATCGCGCAACCTTCTGACCAGGGCATCCAGGGCTTGCTCGGACACTTCAACTGCGTTATCTGCTCCCCAAATCTCCGCAATGATGTCTTTCCGTGCGATGACTCGATCCTGGTTCTCGTAGAGCATTTCTAAAAGTTGAAATTGTGATGCGGATAACGGTGGCAGCAGTTCCTTTTCCCTGATCCACACCTGCCTTGAGCCCTTTTCCAGCTTGAGCAGACCCTCTTGAGGGGGCACCATGCCCTCCAAATCCCCCATTTCGAGCGGCATGGTGGCATCCGAACTGAGGAAAATAAACTGCTGGGCGAAAGCAATTTGGATTACGTCACCATCGTTTAGTATCTCTGCCTCTGACAGGGTTTCTCCATTGAGGTGGGTTCCATTTTTACTGCCCAGGTCCTCGATCGAAGTGCCGTCTCCGGTAACTAATAAGCGCGCGTGGTTGCGTGAGACCTGGCGGCTGGGAATCATGACATCACATCCCGCATCCCGTCCAACCACGAGGCTATCCCGGACCATCCAGCGCTGACCACTGAGAGGTCCAGATTGACCCACTAATACCGGAGTATCTTCGTTATTTCGCTCCATGATGAGAACCTCCGCGTGTATAATACCATTTAATCTGAGGAAAGAAGAAGAAAAATGCTGACTCCAATTGAGCCTGGAGTAATTTTACGCGATCGATACAAAATTCGCCGCATTATCGGCCAAGGGGGTATGGGTTCTATTTATCTGGCTGAGGATATCCGGCTTGAGGGTCGTCAGTGCGCGCTCAAAGAAGTTCAACATGAGCGCTCGCTTTCAGATGACACACTTGAACAGGCTCAAGAACAGTTCCTCCGGGAAGCCCAGATTCTTGCCAGGCTCGATCATCCAAATTTGCCCAAGGTTTCCGATTATTTTGCTGAGGAAAACCGTGAATACCTGGTTATGGATTTTGTGCCTGGTGAGGACCTCAGGACATTGATGCTGGCAGCTCGCCGAAAAAATACCTTTTTAGCAGAGCGTGAGGTGCTGGGTTGGTCTAACCAGTTAGCCGATGCTCTGATTTATATGCACAGCCAGGATCCCCCCATCCTCCACCGCGATATCAAACCCAGCAACCTGAAGTTAACACCCAGCGGGTTGATAAAGCTCGTGGACTTTGGTTTGGTCAAATTGCTCGCCTCGGAAGAAATGACGATCACGATCCTGCAGGGACGCGGAACTGCCCTTTACACCCCGCTTGAACAATACGGCGGCGATACAGGCCATACCGATGTCCCCAGTGATATCTATGCCTTTGGTGCCACTCTGTACCACTTGCTGACCAATACTCCCCCCGTAGAAGCCAGGGAAAGGTTCCTTCGGCCAGAGAGCCTGATTCCGCCCAGGCAGCTCAACCCGGAAATATCCGTGCGCACCGAACGCACCATCCTGTGGGCGTTGAGTCTGCACCCGGATGAACGACCACAGAACGTGGAAGAATTTCGCCAGAGCCTTTTGGGCAGGGCGAATCCAGCCACCCAGCCGCTCCCGCAACCATCCATCGCGGATTTGGTAGGCACCCCGGTTGATCGAATTTTGGTAGGTTTTGTGCTCTTAATGATCGTTGTTAGTTTGTTGGTTACCGTGATGCGATGAGCCTGGGTTTATCTCGATTCCTGGATCTTTTGCCAACCATAGGACGCACCCCAACCCACAGCAGTCCCCAATACCGTCATCATCAATATTCCCCAGGCACCGGGGATACCTAACAGCTGCTCACTACCCGGCAGGCTCATGGCGATATACATGTAAGCGAGTATGCCGCCGATGACGGCCAATAATCCTGAGCGCACCCCCCAGCGCAGCAATCCAAAGGTGGTCGTAAACCAGTAAATCGTCGCGCCAATAACAATCGAGAGGCCGGTTGCTATCACCCAGTCCAGCAAACCGGTCGTTCCCGGTGGTTCGGGGGGCAGTGGAGTCGCAACCGGAAGGATCGTCCCTGTCGCATCTGGTTCAGGTGTTGAAGTCTCGGTGGGAAATTGGGTGATTACAAATTCGATCGTCGGCACACCTTCGGGAGGGATGTCGAATTGAAGGAAATTTGATTCAATTGCCGGGTCACTGCGGGCGTGGATCACGATCGTACCAGATTCTTCTATCAGAAAAGTGGTGCGAGCGATCCCATCCTGGGTGGACTCCCTCTGCGCAGCAAGTTCATTCAAGCCATCACTGAGGGTGAACTCAACGATCGTCCCATCCGGGACCGGGTGGTTGTTATGATCTGTGATTACCCCGGTGCGCACGGGAATCAAATCACCGATCGTGAGCTGGGGGATCTGAGTGGGTACAGGTGTGCCCAAATTTGCTTCAGGTATATCCATGAATAAATCAATGGTTTGTTCCGGATCGGGGGAGGTTGCAGAAATCAAATCGTAGTTTATCCCTGAAACAGATACGGGTAGATCTCCGGTTGGGGCAGGAATCTCCCCGAATAACACTCGTGCAGCTGTGTCTACAAATTGGGGGATGCGGCTGAATAACCCATAATATGCACTTAGCTTTGATATTTCAGTCGCATCAAGGTAATAAGGTGCATCGAAGGCATACACAACCAGGTTTTTCTGGCGAAACAGGTCGGGCCTTTCTGCAAGGAACCGGGATAATGCCGTCGATGGGGGATTGGCCGAGCTAACATCTGCCAGGGCGAATACGATCCACTGGGCAGCCTGGAGATCACTTTCCAGGACAGTGTAATCGAATTCTGGAGCCCGGTTTAATAATGCCAACAGCTCTTCGAAAGTGTAGGAAACCAGGTTTCGCTGCACAACCTGCCCCCCGGCAAGTGGACCATAGAGCTGCAGTACAGCATTTCTTAAACCGGATTTGGGTAGAATATCCTGCTCCGGACAAGTAGAGCACTGCTGGGCTGTGCGTACATCTGTGATGAATACTATCTTGTCGTTTATGTCGGGCGGCTCTGGGACAGTATCAGCCAGGTCAGTGAAGCTAGGACTGATCAGGGTGACCGCTTCCTGGGCAACCTGGCGAGATATTTCGTCTGATATACCCACATCCGCTAGGTTTTCTTGAGGGGGTATGGTCGAACCGAGAGTGAAAATCGTGCTGTTGTTAAGCTTGTATTTAAGCGTCAGGATTTTCAATACGGAATCGTCGATCTGTTCTTGAAAAGCTGGGTCATCACGATATTTCTGGGCGAATAGATCCAGAGTATCAACGACAGAAGAATACAGGTCCTCATCACTGGTTGAAATAAACTCATCTCCCAATATCAGCAGATCGTTGCCGGCAAGGAAAGCGTCCCTGGCGATGAAGCGACCTTGAAAATTAAATCCAGTCGGATCGACGAAGCGCCGAAATGCTTCGCTGCCCAGGTTTTCAGAGACCATTATGCCGCCATTCTCAACCCAATTTGCCAGGGGGGCGAGATTGATCAGCTGATCGAGGGCTTGTCCATCCATGCTCACAGGACGGGTGGTCTCGCGAATATTGCCCTGGAATCCCTGGTAGCGAATGTGCGAGGTCAACAATCCATCCACAGTCGCCAATTCAGATGGTGCGTTGCCGGTGACTGCAAAAAATGGCGGCAGTTCGATCTGCTTGAGCTGCTCTAGAGATTTGCGCACTGTGGCGACTTCTTCTTCCGGTAAACGGTCGGAGCTGCCGTGACCTGGAAAGTGTTTCCCGATCACTGCCAGGTTTCCCTGGCTTCCTTCATGCAGACCGGAAACATAAGCACGCCCCATCTCGCCTACCCAAAATGGATCGCCGCCGAATGTGCGCACACCAAGATCACCAGTGCCCTGTTCAATCGGGGATTCCAGTACATCCAGGGATGGGCCTAGGATCATATTAATTCCCAGCGCGGATAATTCGCTGCCCATCACTTCACCCACCTGATGAGCCAAATCTGTTTCAAAGGTCGCCCCAATGCCCATCAACGAGGGCAGCGTGGTGACCTCATTGAAAATTTGATCCGCTTGGGGGCCATTACCTTCCTGGGATATTCCGACGATCATCGGGATGAAAGCTGGTCTGAATTCTTCATTCGTTTCAGGTTCGATCTGGTTTGATTGAGAAGCAGACCATTCAGCAGTCTGGAGTGCACGCGCCAGCTGCCAGGTTCCGTTTACAGTCTGGGGCGCCTGGAGGAAATTATCGCTATTTTCCTGCAGCAGCACACCGCCGATGTGGTAATTGGTGATCAAATCGTAGATTTGGGTCTCGAAGTTGACATCTTTTCCACTAAATGTAACCAGGAATAATTGCCCGACCTTCTCCTCGGGGGTCAAAGTTTCCAACAAGGCCTGGGCATGATCTTCTGCAGAGCCGATTTGTTGGAGGGGAAGCGCAGAGACGATCGAACCCCGTACAGTTGCGATGATCAGCGGGATTAAAAGGGCCATACGCAGGATGATGCTGGCTGATCGATTAATATGCTGCCTGAAGCGGTTCATAATTGTGATTGAATCTCGCGGTTCTCCTGCCTGATGATCTCACGAAGAAGGTCCCTGCGTTTACTCCCGCTTAACAGCTCTAAACGCCTGATGGAGAGCGGATCGATTTCTTCGCGCAGCAGCCTCAACTCTTCCTCGCTGGGGGGCTTCGTTTCGTTTACATGCTCAGCGATTTCAAAGGTGAATCCGGTTTTCGCTTGAACCCGGCTGATCGTGTTTCCCTTATGGTACGAGATTAGCCGCATTTTACAGCCCGGAGTCTCACCTTGGAAATCGAATTGGCCCAGGTCGGAAATTAAATACTGCGGACCACTGCCATGTGTTCTCAGCTCATTATGCCCCAAACCGGACAAGAAATCCAGTTTGGGTACGAAGGTCACCCTTGAATGGCGGGGCACATATAAATAGACATCATCAAGGAAGGTGGTCACGTCGGGGATACCGCCGGTCCCGGGCAAACGCAGCCGCGGATGGCGATAATCTTTTCCGAATGCGATATTGTTGAAATTTCCCATCGGGTCGACCTGTGCTGGCCTGAAGAACTCCATTGGTCGCAGGGAAGGTAAAATCTCCGTCACACCCCTCGCAAATCCGATCGTTCTAATTGCTTTATCGAGCCAAAGGCTTTCAATCTGCAGCAGCTTCAGTGGAGCAGGTTCACGACAGATACTTTGTCCGATCGCAGATGAGAAATACAGGTTTGGTGCATGGGTGTGCCGGGCAAGCAAATATCCAGCTGCTACGATGGGGGTCGCCAGACCCTGGGCGACGATTTCACCATCCCGTACCTGCCGGGCGATGCAAACCACCATGATCTCATCTGGTGTATATTCTATGGTCATCTTTCCATTACCCTGAGAACTCTCATGCGAAAAGTTATGCTATTAGTATTCACCGTCAAGAAGAATTTTACCAAGTAAGGTTTAGACTGGGAGTGAGTTAAGACTACTCTAATCGGTTAGGATTTGTAAAGCACCCCTTATTAATTAATATATCCCCATTATTCGCGTTTACATAAATTGGTTTTAATCGACAACAGTTTTAGGAATTGGAAGCCCGGTAGGAATCAACCACCGATCTGGCTAGTAATGGATCATCCGTGATTAAACCATCCACCCCAAGTGTGATTAACCGTTCCATTTCCCTGGGCTCATTCACGGTAAAAGCATGCACCGGGTAGCCAAATTTCTCGGATATATTGATTAATCCTGGAGTAATGTCACTCTTTTCAGTGTGCAGGGCATCAAATTGAACGAGAGTCCTGCCAAGCCAACCCCGTGATAGAAATCCCTGCCATCCCTTTCTAGCCAAAAAGCTAATTGGAACTTCAGGGGAGTGAGCATGAAACTTGCGCAGCGGGATTGGATTAAAGGACGAAACGATGACCGCTTCTTGCAGCTTGTAATGATTGATCGTGCGTGAAACTTTCGTCGCAAGCTGGTCAAATGGCGTAAAGTAATTTCCCAATTCGATATTAAACTGAATCCTCCCAATGCAGCGTTCGATGACTTCATCCAGGGTGGGGATATATTCATCAGGATATTGTTCCAGGAATTTGTAGCTTGCATTGAATTTCCGAATCGTTTCGTACGTCAGATCAGCAACCCGTCCAGAGCCATCAGTTGTCCTGTCGATGGTCTGGTCGTGAACGACAACCACCTGCTGATCTGCACTGAGCTTGGTGTCGATTTCGATCAGGTCAGCCTTCTGTTCGATAGCAATCTCAAAAGCTGCCAGGGTATTTTCTGGTGCATGTGCTGATGCACCCCTATGTGCAAAAATTAGAGGTTTTCGCACCTCAACTTCCATGGAAACTGATGCCTCTCTTGAATTTTGGGAGGGGAATTTTTTTGGGAAAGAAAATGTTATTTAGAGATCTACAAAGTAGGAGATTGCTGCCATGTCGATCAATTCCCGTGTGAGTGCTCGTTCCACGGAGAGATATTGGGCGATATCAACGATCTGGTCGCATAAATCGCGGGGATGAGAAGCACGCAATTTTCGTCCGGGCTTGATGTACCATTCCTGGAGCAGGTAAGCCAGACCCTGGTTGCTGAATGTCACACCTTTCGCCTCTGCAACCTGGTGGAAGATCTCGCGGAAATCATCGTAGCTGGGATCGCCAACTTCTATCTTATGGCGTAAGCGTCGCAAAAATGCTTCATCCACCAGGTCCCTGGGCGGCAGGTTCGTGGAAAAGACAACCAGGACATCAAAGGGAATCTCGATCTTGCGTCCGGTGTGTAAGGTCAGGTAGTCGATGCGGTTTTCCAAGGGGACTATCCAGCGGTTGAGCAGGTCTCGAGGACGCACGAGCTGCCGGCCAAAGTCATCAATCAGCAGGATGCCGCCATTGGCTTTAATTTGGAATGGGGCTTCATAATATTTGTTGACATCATCGAAGACCAGGTCCAATCCAGCCAGGGTCAGCTCCCCGCCGGTAACGATAAATGGACGATGGATGCGGATCCAGCGCGGGTCCTTGCGAGTACTGGCGCGCAGAGTGCCCGAACTTGGAGTCGGCTCATCCTCAGGGGATGCTTGATGGTTCACCGAATCATAAATTTTCACCACCTGGCCGTCGATATATAATGCATAGGGGATATACATGCTCTCCTGAAGGATTTTATCGCCGATTGAGCGAGCAATGCTGGTTTTGCCGTTACCAGGAGGACCGTAAAGAAATATGGAGGTGCCGGAATTAATCGCAGGTCCAATGCGGTGGAATGTGTTATCGGAAAGGACCAGGTGAGACAGAGCTTTGCGCACGTCTCGCTGATTCATATTGGTGCGCGAGCGGCTCTGGTTGCGGATCGACATGTTGTAGACATCCAGTGGCACCGGAGCCGGACCAGCATACTGGCTGCGCTCGAGAGCTTCACGGGCGCGCGCTATTCCTGCGCCGGTAATCGCATACTGGTAAGCCCCCTCACCTAATCCGATTTGCGATGTTTTGACTTCAATAAATTTCTCGCGCTTGAGGGCTTCTAGTATCTGGTCAACAACATTGGGAAATGGCAGCGCCATCTCTTCGGCGATGCTGAAACCGGTCAGGTATCCTTGGAAATAGAGGACCTTTAATGCCAGGTCCTGCAGCCAGAGTGGAGAAAGACCTGTATCTTCCATCTTCGTGATCGGAGGAGGGGAAAAGCCATCCCCTTGAAATTTCTCGGTGATATTAGGTGGAAATGTTGTTGTCAAACCAGCCATAGTTGGTGCTCCAAAGTTCAACAATAATGTCGATCGGAAAAATTATAGCATGTTGACCCCGGAAAATTCGCCTCGAAGGGCTCACCCTTCATAAGTGTAATTTCCATTAAAATGGGCTTGGATGGTAGAATTCTCTCACATTTTCAGCGCAAAAGGGGTTGTTTATCAAATATGAAAGTATCCGTGATTATGCCCGTCTACAACGAGGAAAGCACGATTGAGGAGATCCTGCGTAGGGTTAAAGCCGTAGAAGTCGCCACGGAAATCCTGGTGATTGATGATGGTTCAACTGATGGTACCCGGGATATTCTCGAAAAAATGAATGATGATGAGCAGCTGCGAGTGATCCTTCATGATCGCAACCGGGGCAAGGGGGCTGCGGTGCGAACTGGATTCCAGCACGCAACAAGTGAGGTCTTCCTCATCCAGGATGCCGACCTGGAATATGATCCTCGGGATATTCCATCCCTGCTCCGGCCGATCGAGGAAGATATTGCCGATGTGGTTTACGGCTCGCGATTTCTTGGTGGTCCCCGTCGATCAGTGATGTTCTGGCACATGGTGGCCAACAGGATGCTGACGTTCATGACCAACCTGCTGTATAACACTATTTTGTCGGATATGGAGACAGGATATAAGGTCTTTAAACGGGAGATCGTGGACGGGATGCAGATCCATGCCAACGGCTTTGATTTCGAACCCGAGTTTACTGCCAAGATATTAAAGAAGAAGGTGCGCGTATACGAGGTGCCGATCTCCTTCAACCCGCGCGATTACGATGAAGGTAAAAAGATCGGAATGAGAGATGCCTTTCAAGCGGTATGGACTTTGCTCAAATATCGCTTCGTTGATTGATTAGATTAAGATTTAAACCCCAAAATTTTCCAAGGATAACTCGACTTAATCTGAAATTCAATACTTGGGGGAAATAATTATCTACCAGATGACAGATAGATTAATTTTCAAGATGTGAGGGCTTGATGTCTCTGACTTTGAGCTGTAAGTTTTCCTTGCCATTAAACTCATTTTTTTCAAAGGTATACATCAAATCTACGAATAACGGCATGTCTGCATGCCAGTGTCCCTGGCGGAAAGCAATCGCATCATAAGTGACCCAGCCATCACTGACTGTCATTTTCAGGTGGCTTCCATCTCTACCAACCAGGCGATGATCATTAACCTTCAACTCTCTTGATACAAACACCGCCTGTGGATTCCCGTAACCGGTGGGCTGCAGGATCTCGAGTTGATCGATTATTTCCGGTACAAGGTTGGAAAGTTGGATTTCGAGGTCAGCGTGCATAACCGGGCGCAGGTCTAATCCCGAGAGCTTTTCATCTGCAATCGCCCGCAGTCTTGTCACCAGTTCATCCAGGTTTTCATTGCGTACTGTGAATCCAGCTGCTGCAGCATGCCCACCATGGTGTTCCATTAATTCTTCGCACTGGTCCAGGGCATCCGTGATATGAAACTCCGGTATGCTGCGGCAAGAACCGCGGGTGAAAGTCTCTCCATAATTGGCGACGATTGCTGGTCGATAATACTGCTCCGTCAATCTTGAGGCGACAAGTCCAACGATACCAGGGTTGAAACCCGGGTCTGCGGCAAACAGCAGCATCGAATCCGGCTCTTCGGTCAATGCAATTTCTTCAGCAATCGCCTGGTTATCACGTGTAATCTTCTGACGTTCCCGATTCTGGTTATCCAGCTGTTGGGCAAGGTAACCTGCTTCGTTAATGCTTTTGGTGGTCAGCAAATCAAAAGATGCCAGCGCAGAATCGAGTCGTCCAGCAGCGTTCAACCTGGGCCCCAGGACAAATCCGATATCAGAAGCCTGAATCCTGCGCGGCAGCAATCCGCACACGCCAATTAATGCTTGTAATCCCTGCCGGCGTGGTTGGCGGATCACTTTCAAGCCGTGCCTTACCAGGCTGCGGTTCTCTGATGTCAGGGGTGCCAGGTCTGCAACGGTCCCCAGCGCGACCAGGTCGAGCAGCAGGGTCTCATCAAATGCCTGCGCAAGTTGGTTCCCATTATGGCGCATCTTTTCCAGGAGCGCTATACCAAGCTTGTACGCGATACCGACACCTGCCAGGTTCTTATCCGGGTAAGGATCGCCATCTTGTTTGGGATTTATCACTGCCAGAGCAGGAGGCAGCTGCTCTCCCGGATGGTGATGGTCGCTGATGATTAAGTCCAAACCTTGATCTTTTGCGTGCTGCACTTCGCCAATAGAACGCACACCACAATCAACCGTGACAACCAAACTCGCGCCGCGTTCTTTCAGCGTATCAAGTGCTTCGTTATTCAATCCATACCCCTCGTCAAAGCGGTTCGGGATGTACCCTTCTACCTGAGCGTCAAGCGCAGATAGCAGCTGCACCAGTAAGGCAGTTGCAGTAACACCATCGGCGTCGTAATCACCATAAATGGCAATCAGTTCACCGTTGGAGATCGCTGATACGAGCCTGGTAACAGCCGTTTCCATGCCCAGCATATTTTCTGGATTCGAGTTTGCAGGAGGGGAGGCGGAAAGAAAATTCAATGCAGATGTTTGGTCTGCATACCCCCGGTTAAAAAGGATCTGTCTTAGTGGGTGTGGAAAATCTTTTAACGATTCTTCGGCTTCAGGAGTTAATTTGGTGGCGATCTGCCATTGTTTTGATGAGTTTTGCATGGTATAAGGTGAAGTATAGCACAGACAGTATTGGCGATAAATAATAACGAATCCCAACTTCTGATTGGACGTTGACTTGTAAATTAAAGACTGCTATGATGGCATTGTATGGCTGATAATTCCCACAGAAACTGGTGGCATCGCCTGGGGGACAACTTCCAACAATCGCTGCGTTGGTTGACACCTGGATTAGGAGTGAAGAGATGGATGCTCTTGATATTATTGGGCATCACCCTTCTTGGTGTTGGTTTGGCGATCGTCATTCTTGATGTTTACCGCACTGCTCCACAAACCTGGTGGCTGCCGATTATCTCGACAGCTTCTCTGCGATTCTTGCCCAGGTTGCTCAGAGCATTAATTTTCGGCAGCCTGGGTATAGCGATGATCGTGGGTGGAATTTGGGGTATCAACCGCTCTTTGCTGGCCCCGTTTCTCAGACCAGGATATAAGGTAGTCGACGAGTTGGCGGTCTATCGCCGCCGCGGCAGGGGTCCCCGCATCGTAGTGATCGGTGGGGGGCACGGTTTGTCGGTTTTGATCAGGGGTCTTAAGAAGTACACGAATAATATCACCGCCATTGTGACCGTGGCCGATGATGGTGGTTCATCTGGAAAATTAAGGGCCTCCTTCGGCATTCTACCCCCTGGCGATATCCGCAACTGTTTGTCTGCGATGTCAAGCGATGAGGACATGCTGACCCAGCTTTTCCAGTACCGCTTTCCAAACGGGTCCAGCGGGCTTGATGGCCACTCATTTGGGAACTTATTCATCTCGGCATTAACTGATATCACCGGCAGTTTCGAAGAAGCTGTCGCCGAATCAGGTCGTGTGCTCTCAGTCAGCGGTCGGGTGCTGCCTTCCACACTGCACAACGTGGAGCTGGTGGCAGACGTGCGCCTCCCGCATAGGTCCTCGGATATCCGTGTGGCGGGCGAAAGCAAGATTCCGGAGAGCAACGGTCGTGTGCGCCGGGTGTGGCTGGAGCCAAATGCTCCGCCTGCTTTTCCCCAGGCCATCCAGGCGATCCTTTCCGCGGATGTGATCGTGATTGGACCCGGCAGCCTGTATACCAGCTTGCTGCCAAACTTGCTGGTCCCCGATCTTGCCGATGCAATTCGCGTCAGCAGGGCTTTGAAGCTTTATATCTGTAATGTTGCCTCCCAGATTGGTGAAACCGAAGGATTCTCCTGCAACGATCATATCCGCGCCATCGAAGATCATGCTGGTAAGAGCCTGTTTGATATTGTTTTGGTGAATAACAAATGTGATATCCAATTACCGGGCGATATTGAATGGATCGAGCTCGATCAAGATCTCAACGCATATTATGCAGTTTACAGCGATGATCTGGTTGATTCATCAATGCCATGGAGACATGACGGAGAGGTCTTATCTCGCGTTATAATTGATTTGCTAGAGGAGAGAACAGGACCTCTGGTAGAATTGTAAGTGATATTTTTCACGTAAGATGCGACCCTAGGTTGGGCTTTTAGATCAGCAGTCATCAAGCTCACCTAGGTCGCTTCATGTAAGAACTGTTTCAATTAAAACTAAATTTATTTTGTATGGAGGTTCAAATGACTGTAAAAGTAGGAATCAATGGTTTTGGGAGGGTCGGAAGGCAGGTTTTCAAGGCAATTGGAGACTATCACACCGGTCAACTCGAAGTAGTCGCCTTTAATGATATCGGCAATTTGGAGACCATGGCTCATCTGTTGAAATACGACTCGAATTACGGTCGCTTTGATGGGACCGTAGAAGTGGGTGATGGTCACTTGATGATCGATGGTAAAGAGGTGAAAGTCTTAAGTGAACGCGATCCAGGAAATTTACCATGGGCGGACTTGGGTGTCGAGATCGTCATCGAGAGCACAGGGTTCTTCAAGAATAAGAAAGGTAGCGTTGATAAGGACGGAAGGGAGACGAAAGGCGCAGAGAGCCATATCACTGAAGGCGGTGCAAAGAAGGTGATCATTTCCGCCCCAGCAAAGGGTGAAGATTTGACCATCGTTTTGGGTGTCAATGACGACCTGTATGACCCAGCCGAACACCACGTGGTTTCAAACGCATCCTGCACGACCAACGGGCTGGCACCTGCGGTCAAAGTTGCCAACGACAACTTCGGCATCAAGCGTGGCTTGATGACCACCGTGCATGCTTATACCAACGGTCAAAATATCCTCGATTTACCGCACAAGGACCTGCGACGGGCGCGGGCTGCGGGGCTCAGCATCATCCCCACAACAACGGGTGCTGCCAGGGCTTTGAGCTTGGTCATTCCCGAGATGGAAGGCAAATTGGATGGCTACGCACTACGAGTTCCAACTCCTACCGTCTCTTTCATCGACCTGACCGTCGATTTGGAGAAGCCCACAACGACCGAGCAACTGCATCAGGCTTACCGTGTGGCTGCGCAGGGAGCGCTGAAGGGAATCCTGGCCGCCACCGACGAACCGCGCGTTAGCGTGGATTACAAAGGTGATCCGCATAGCTCGACGATCGACCTGCCCTTCACTTATGTGATGGGAGGTGGACCGGATACATTTACCAAGATCACAGCCTGGTACGACAACGAATGGGGCTACTCGGTTCGCACAGCAGATTTGGCTGCCATGATGGCTAAATCCCTGTAGTTTGCGATTGATCAAAACGTGGAACGAGGATTCGGTCCCCGTTCCACGTTTTCTATGCACGGAGAAGGTATGTTTAATAAGAAAACTGTTCAAGATATCGATGTGACTGGAAAGAAAGTATTGGTGCGGGTGGATTTCAATGTCCCCATCAAGGATGGAAAGGTGGGGGATGACACCCGCATTCAGGCTGCACTGCCCACGATCAATTATTTGTTAGAGCGCGACTCAAGCTTGATTTTGTGCTCTCACCTGGGCAGACCGAAGGGGGAAGTCAAACCCGAATTTTCATTGAGACCTGTCGCAGAATACCTGGGTAAGGTGCTTGACCAGCCGGTCGCTTTGCCGATGACTGCATCGGTCCACAGGCGGAAGAAGCCGCCAGCCAATTAAAACCAAAAGCAATCCTGCTTCTTGAAAACACACGCTTCCACGCCGGAGAGAAGAAAAACGATCCAGAAATGGCAAAGCAGCTGGCTGGTTTGGCTGATATCTATGTGAATGATGCTTTCGGATCAGCCCACCGGGCACATGCTTCTACTGAGGGCGTAGCTCAATACCTGCCCAGCGTGGCAGGCTTCCTGATGGAAAAAGAGATTCGCTACCTGGGTCAGGCGATCTCAGACCCGGCTCGACCATTCCTGGCGATTCTGGGTGGAGCAAAAATCAGTGACAAGATCGGTGTGATTAAGAATTTACTGGGCAAAGCTGACCAGGTGCTGGTCGGCGGCGGTATGGCGAATACCTTCTTTAAAGCCCAGGGTTACCCGGTTGGCGATTCCCTGGTGGAAGACGAAGTGTTGCAGGTAGCCAGGGAACTGGTTAAATCAGCCGAGAACCAGCTGCGCCTCCCGGTGGATGTTGTCATCGGCGACGATTTCTCCGACGATGCTAAAAAGAAAGTGATGAGCATGGGACCCATCCCGGAGGGTTGGCGCATCCTCGACATCGGACCAGAGACAGTTGCGAATTTCGGGAAGCTGATTTCCGAAGCTGGCACAGTAGCCTGGAATGGTCCCATGGGTGTCTTCGAATTTCCCAGCTTCGCTGTTGGCACAAATGGTGTCGCAGCCGCAGTTGCTGATTCGCAGGCTACCACCATCATCGGTGGTGGTGATTCTGTGGCTGCGGTTAAACAAGCCGGGTTAGCCGGGAATGTCAGCCATATCTCCACCGGCGGTGGTGCCTCATTGGAGATGTTGGAAGGCAAGACTCTTCCCGGACTGGCAGCCCTGGAGGATAAGGACTAGCCATCTGGCTAGATAAATCAGGATATCATCTTTTCCTGGTTTATGCCTGGGATTGGTGATATCCTTGTTTGCAGCAGGAACATTAATATCCAAGATGGGAGATTAAACATGACTCGAAAACCGCTCGTAGCAGGCAACTGGAAGATGAACATGACGGTCGCCGATGCGCGCCACCTGGTTTCTGAAATGATTCCAGGTCTGGGATCCAAAGCCGGGGTTGATAAGGTGATTTGCCCGCCGCACACAGCCCTGTTAGCAGTTTCATCGTTGCTTGAAGGCAGTGATATCCACCTTGGAGCCCAGAATATGTACTGGGAGACCTCGGGCGCATATACCGGTGAAATTTCCCCCAACATGGTGGCCGAATTTTGTGAATATATCATCCTCGGGCATTCTGAGCGCCGGGCATATTTTGGGGAAACCGACAAGGATGTGAACCGCAAAGTTCAAGCAGCCTTCACGCACGGATTGACTCCGATCGTTTGTGTCGGTGAAACCCTGGAAGAATATGAAGGTGACCGGACCTATGATGTGGTTTTCAGACAGGTGAAAATGGGTCTCGAAGGTATTGAATTTGAGGGGGGTGACGGGACAAACCTGGTGATTGCATACGAGCCAATCTGGTGTATTGGGACCGGACATGCTGCCACACCGGAGGACGCAAATAAGGTCATCGCCGATGTAATCCGCCCTGCATTGGTGGAATTGTTTGGCGAAAATATGGCCTATAAGATCAGGGTCTTGTACGGTGGTTCGGTAAACGGGGAGAACGCCAAAGAATTCTTCATGCAGCCTGATATTGACGGTGCCCTCGCGGGGGGTGCCAGTCTCAAAGTCACCGATTATATTCAAATCACACTTGCTGCGATAAATTGACCAACCAATTCGCCAGCCTGGGTTGGTTCCTGGTTGGAGTCATCGGATTGGCGCTGCTCCAGCGCCGGCTGCACCAGGAAATTCAATCTGTTCTATTTCTCATTACCAGGCGCATCGATTTAGCCCTGGCGATATTTTCGATATTGTTCCTGCCCGGTGTGCTGCTCCACGAAATGAGCCACTACTTTGCGGCCCGTTTGCTCAGGGTACCGGTTGGCCGCTTCTCAATCATTCCCCAATCCCTGCCCGATGGTCGTTTGAGATTGGGTTATGTAGAAACGGCGCAGACGGATTTCCTCAGGGATGCCTTGATTGGTGCCGCGCCTTTGATCGCCGGGAGTTTATTCGTTGCATATGCTGGATTCGTGCACTTGGATTTCTCTGCTCTCTGGGTGCAGTTTTCCCTGGGGGATTTATCCTCGATTACGGATACAATATCTAGTACTATCAGCCAACCAGATTTTTGGATCTGGTTTTACGTTATTTTTGTGGTCAGCAGCACCATGTTCCCTTCTGAAACAGACCGTCGTGCCTGGCGGCCCATATTGCTGACCGTCGGCGTTTTCCTGGCGCTGTTGTTCATCGCCGGTGCCGGTCCATGGCTTTGGGAAAATCTGGGTGCTGCCTTGTTGAGTTTGCTGCATATCCTGTCGTTGATATTTATCCTCAGCGCCCTGCTGCATCTCATTCTCTGGCCTCCATCCTCGCTGCCGCGGATTTCCCT